>JACKZZ010002332.1_pt1 | contig 43096 bp, 25 predicted proteins | sample 8027871 | NCBI WGS metagenome assembly JACKZZ01 (sample SAMN15724774, study PRJNA655200) | protist metagenome | isolation source: fluorescence activated cell sorting (FACS) single amplified genomes of... | place: USA: West Boothbay Harbor, Gulf of Maine | collected 2000-07-19
AGGCGTTGGGGTACTACTTTCTGTAGGTGATGGTGTAGGCGTACTAGTGGGGCTTGGAGTTGGTGTTGGGGTAGGTGTACTACTTTCTGTAGGTGTTGGTGTTGGTGTAGGTGTACTACTTTCTGTAGGTGTTGGAGTTGGGGTAGGTGTACTTGTGGGAGTAGGGCTCGGCCCTGGTCGTCTAATATCATCACATGGTCCTGTTGCAATATACTCAATAGTCGGAGCATATACTTTAGATATGATTATCCAACAATTTACACCTGGCGATAATTTCTGAATTACATTAATCTCATCATTTTGTGAACCTAGATTAAATTCAATATTAACTGAATCTCCTATATCATATTCTTCACTTAGTTCAATATATCTTATCTCTCCCGTATCAAAATGTTTTACTTTGAATGCATTCAGGTTGTCACAATCATCTAACCCTGTGAGATCTCTCTCAATCTCATCTATATCCGGCATGTCAGAACAATCTAACTTGTCTTGAAAGTATTGTTGCATTTTCATGTCCATGTTTTCGAACTTCTGTTCGTCATGTCCAACTAATATACAGTCTTCAGAATCACCATTGAAAAGGATAACTTCAGAACAATTACTTGAGATATCGTAAATTGATGTTGGATTAACATTTAAATGGTAGAACAGATCTCTAGCACAGTAGTCTAAATCAACTTTGAGTACTTCAATAGGGAAACCGTGTTCGTTAAAAATATAATCACCACTTTCATAGTAACCAACTTGATAACTACAACAAGGATCAGTCGGGTCGTCGGGTCTTGGATATAATTCTTCGGGATACTTTTCAGTAAATCTCCAATTCTCTCCCTGACTTCCATCTTCCATTGTTTTAGTCATTACCCATAATCTTGTGTTAGGTAAAAAACTAAACCTTTCATTTATTTTATTAATCTTTGTGGATCCCAAACAGTCTTTATTTTCAACTGTTACAACCTTATAATCATAAGAGAACGAATAACCACTAATAACGGCATCATTATAGTCTTGAGATGAGAAAGGACAATCTTTATATACTCCCGAAAGTAATTGATCACCTATTACAACGTTTTCAATGTTTATTTTTTCTAAGGTATTATTATCTAAATAAGTTTGTATTTGATCCCAAGTTGTGTTACCGTCGAGGATAACACCATTATTAACTTTTATAACTTTAGTGTTTTGTCTCAGACCATAATCAAACGTAGGTCTATATTGTACGATAGGTTGTAGGGTATAACCTGAGTAATTATCACAAAAAGTAATACCAGACTGACTATTAAGAGGATCACTACTATCAGGATTATCCCCATCATCATAAGTGTCAAACGAATATTGTAAATAATGACTTCTTGATGTAGTAACATCATCACCATCTACAGGATCCCATTCAAACTTTTGTTGTAACCCCTCTATTCTTATTTTTTGATCACAATTCGCGGCATCTGTTATTGATATATCAATAATATCATTTTCTCTAACATTATTAACAACAAACGTACATCCTGAAACGTGATCAACAGTATATGTGTGACCACTGATTGATTCATTATACCCACCCACACAATCTATGAATATGTTTAATGGCCACGATGTATTATATGGTGGACAATCGGTACATGGATCTCCATCATCTACAGTATCTTCATTACCAAATGTAACTCCCGATACTTCAAAATATACATCCTCCATTAAGATACAATCGTCCTCATCCTCAGGTAATGTGTAGAAAGTATTAGGACCGTAAACCTTAACTTTGGGGTCACATTGCGTAGTGCCCGTTAGATATGTCGATTCCCAAAAGAAATCAAACGTACTTAAATCTAAACAATCTAAATCCGCAGGTATGTATGCGTCACCGTATGGATCACCAGGGTTTGAAATATATAATTGTGTGTCGTACGTGAACGGCGTAATTCTTATTTTTTGGACACCATCACTATCAGTAAAGATTTCGTGAGAAACTATAGGTACATTTTCATATCCATAGTTTTCACCATTAGTTGATAGTTGATTATTAAACCCATTTTCTATATTTTGATTTTCATCACTTGTTTCCGTATTACCCGTGATTCTTTCATATCCTTCTCCACCCGCGTGGTTACTAATGGTATCATAACCAGTATATGCCGTTTTAGTATAATATTTTTCATTTATTTGAGAGAATATGCTATTAACCGCATTGACCCATAAAGGATCCAATACATCTCTGTCAGGGTTTAGATTACATTTAAAATCACATAGTAGTGGTAAGTGTTTTGACCCATCAAAGGTCGTTCCACCGTCGAAAACAACGTCGTTAATAGTTGTACATTCGGAAGTAGAAATAAATGGATCAAATAATTGTCCCCCTGTAAGTGTGATCGGAGAAGACGCCGTATATTCTTCCCCCATTAAAACTATCTTTAGGACGTAAGTGACTCCACTTACAACAGTTAACCCTCTAAATAAATCCTTGTCACCTAAAAAATAAACTTCTAAATCTTCCTCTATAGAGTGTTCGAAACCTAATTTAGGGTATAGATTATCCTCAACCTGTTCAATAGTACATGGTTTCAAATAATCGTGTTTAGATCTACCAATACGACTATTTTCTAAAATATTACCGCCCGTCCATAAAGTTGTTGCAGGAACAAACTGTTCCACAATCTCCACCCAATGAGGACTCATTCTATTAATGAACTCATTGACTGTTGGGAAACTATATGGTGAACCCACCTTTTCCAAATACCCCCAATAAACATCTTCTAATTGAATATAAGATTTTTGGTATTTTACAGTGTGTGAATTACGTATTTGTTCATTTAATACGTTATCCATATATTCTGCAAACGTAAAACCTGTTTGTGGTTGAAGAGTTTTTAATCCAAAACTCACCTCTAAATCTCTCGACTTTTTATATACATCATAATCAATACCTTGTGCAGAAGACAAGTAGATTTGTATATTTTTTCTATTTAAGGTTTTTGAGTCTACATCCGATAGTAATTCTGTCTTATTGTTATCAATCGTGTTGTGTAATTCATGTCCGTAATCTAATCCGTAAAATTGTCTATATAAATCAAAATAATCCTCACCATAAGTGTAGTCCTTATTTTTTGTTTTTATAATTTTAGGATTGGACAGTAAGTTAGAATTCTCAGTATCTAATTCGGTTGAGGATCTATGTTGTAGAGATATTTCATACCAACCCGAACCTTTTTGAAAAAATACGTCATTATTCTCACTTACAATCTTTTGTACATCACCATACTTTGTTATACCTGTTAAAACTATAGGGTATTCATCAGTTTGGTATGTAGTTGAACCAGTGGTAGTTACTCCTGTATATGTAAAAGAAGATGAAATATCTTCAAAATCCATTTGACCGACAGTAAATGTTTTTTCTAACTGTGTTAAGTCATATATGTCACTATCGATATCAGAGGAAACCTTCTTAACGTCATCGTATTTGTATACGTGTTCATTAATTTTTATTAATGGTTCTGGTGCCCCGATAAATCTTAAGAAGAACTCAATAGATTTTCTTGTACCTTTTGCTTTATATATTCTTACAAGATTAATAACTAATCTTCTATAAAATTCCGCCTCTGCCTCAACCATATTCATTCCAAGGTTGTTACCTTCGAATTGACTATCTATTCTTGAATAAAGTGTGTCTTCTAATGATTTTTCATCAAATAGATTTACAGAATCTAACCCTAATGTGTTTGATAGATTTTTTAATAGTACGTCAGGGATATTATTAATCTTATCATAACTCACATTTCTCATGTACGCTATGTTATCTATAAATTTCTTGACGGAATCAAAACCACTACCGTACAACTGAAACATAGAAGACATTCTTTGATCTTCCGTATCAAATTCATTTAACGATGCTGTGGTTAGAAATCTTGAAATTAGGTTCGATTTATACTGATCAACTTCGTCACCTATTGATTTTAAAGTTTGTAGGTATCCAATATAATCAGTACCACCAATCTTTATGTTCCAACCATCTTTAAATAATGGCCAACTAATTTTAGTTGTTGTGGTCTCTGTTTTAGACCCATCTAAAGAGTCCTTTGGTAATTTAAATTCGGCAGTGTACTTAGGTGTAGATTCTCTATCTAAAATTAGACTCTCTAATTCATCTAAACTTCCGAAAAACTCCTCTACTGTCTGACTGATTGGTCTAATTAAGAAACTCTCACTGTATGTGTTACCATTAAAGGGTCTTCCTTTAACCTTTACTGTTATAAGTCCGTCATTTCCTGCCTTAGTATAGGTTAGTATTGGATATTCAACCTCATCTATAATAACCGAATACTTAGAATAATTTTCAAAGAAATTTTTGAACTCATTACTGACATCGGGACTTACATTACTTAAAGGTTTTTCAAGTACAACATCTAATGGATTGAATATTTTTGATTTTTCAAACTTAAAAGTTGTTGTCCTCGCTTTAAGACTATAATTTATATTCTCCGCAGTGTATTGTGAAAATGATACGGGAGTTTCTTTGTCTATAAAGAAACCCGCAGGGAACTGTTCTACTATATTATTAACTGAAGATGATAGTCTTTTACTTAAAGACCCAAATAATGTCTTAGAACCCGCGTCTTTGTCCTGTCTGAACTTTACTTTACCCTCTTTCTTTACGGATCTTTCCGATTTTGTTTTAGGTGCGTTAGTTTCTTCTTTAAGGTTCTCAATTGTTAAGAACTCAGAAAAAGGTACAGATGTAAAACTCTTAGTATCTCTTTGTGGTATTGTCTTATCTATCGAAAAATTTGTCGCAGTCAACTGACTTGACCCGTTAGTAATTTGATTACCAACTAAGTTGTCATTAAAGGTATCCCCTCCACTTGCAGATTGACTTGGAACTTTTCTTTTCGCCATTATTCAGTGATATCATCAAAGTTTTTAGTTTCATCAATTTCGTCCCTTTCTTCTCTAACCTCGTAAAGTGTTTCGTTGAACTCATCTCTTACTTCAAACAAGTTGAATTGTTTGTAGATATTGTTTTCCGCAGTGTATATCGTATATATTCCATCAGAAATAGATTTAGTTTGGTTACCGTAAAATGCGTAAGCCAATGTTGTCTCATCATGTTCTACCATATCAATTTCAATCGTTGTTGGATTAAAAAATGTGTTTGATAAAATTATATTTTGAGACGGTTCCCCAATAAAGGGAACTGTATTCGGTCTATTCGATGGTGCAGATGACGGAGTTACCGTCAAAAACAACAAATTAGTTGCCTGATCTGTGTATTGATACCTTATCGCCTTTTGAGTTGTACTAGTTAAATTTGATGTGATCGGAGTACAGTAGAATGAAGATGTAACAACCCTATAAAAATTAGGGGTTTTACTTCCATCATCGTTCAAATACTCTACTCTATATCCAACTAAACCTTGAGGGTTGAATTTATTTCTATCTGTTGAGGGTACATTACTTAAGTCTATAATAATCCCCCTTACCGATGGTAGTGATGCTAACACCCCACAATCAGTTATAGAAGTTCTTATTTGTTTAGGTCTAAGATGTAAGGTATATATACCTAACTCATCAAAGTCCGCTGTGTCTAACTTTAAATTATATAACCCACCTAAAATTTCTGCATCGGGTGCGTTTGGTGCATCCGTCGTATCTGAATTGTGATAGATAGGTGTTAATATATCTTCCGAATTTAATTTTTTAAATTGTACAGGTGCGGACGACGTTCTCCCAGAGACATAATGATAGAAAATTTCTACGTCTGCTGGTGACACATCTGCCGGTCTTACTGTTCCATAACTACCTACTGCCATATCCTTTTAATTAATAAATATTATTCTATTGTTTTTTAACTTGGAAAAATCCATTTCCGTAGATATCTATTTCACCTACGTTATCAATTTCTCCTAATCTTAGGTTCATTTCTAAGACCCCTTGCTTACCTCTTTCAACAAACACATCAGAAAAAATGGTTGGTTCATCAATAAAACCAATGAAATGTTCATTCCTTGTTAACATCTCATTAAAGACCTCTTCTTTTTGATAATCACTTGTTGTTCCTGTTATTGTTGTTATTCCATCATCATAATCTTTATATGATAAATTATCTATTGTATATCCCGTATAACTACCTACACCATCAGTACCGACCGTTGTTCCTTGGTATGTACTTTCACCGTATCTCTTTAATTCACTTAACCTACTTCTTCCTTTAGCCGCAAAATATATTGGACCATCTGAATCCTTTTCAACATAATCCAAATCATTTATATAATTTTGAGTGATCGTAACCCCCGTAGTATATGGTAACGTAAACGGACCAAACGATCCGTTAGGATTAGTGACAGTTGTGTTTTTAGGTACCGTAATTTTTTTCGTTATTTTTTTCTGAGTCCAATTATTACTTAAACTAATAGACACATTATAAGTACCTGCAGAAGGAAATGTATGTTGTTTATATTCTAAATTATTACCAAGACCCACACCGATAGTATCTACCGTACCATCACCATAATCAATGGAAAAGGTTTCGTTTTTTATTATCCTTAATGCATCCCTGTTAACTGAATTATAAAGTCTTATTGTATTACCGGATGTATGTTGGTAATTAAAGTTTGTTATTTGTTCAACTTGTTCTATATCTCCCTCAAATCCAACCATTCCCCCCATCTCATAACCTTTACTGTTTAAGTATATTGGTAAATGATATGTCGTACCCGTTACTGACCTTAATATTTTATAGTAATCTTTTTTCATGAAGATGCGTCGTTTTCGTTTAATGGTGGTTCTGCAGTGGGTGATGGTGGGGATACAAAGTCCTCACTTAACTCGTAAAACTTTATTGGGTCTCCACTCATTCCTTTTCTATTCGAGGTGTAGGGGGATGATCCATCGTATTCCGAAATTGTATAATGATAAGTGGGTATGTCCGTCCTATTCATTTCAACTTGAAAGTATAAATCTTCTTCCTCCGTTACAGTTGGTGTATTTGTTATTTGTTTATTTGCAAACTGTACTTTAGTTCCGTCCGCAGAATTATAAAATTTTGCCGTCATGTAAAACGTAGTACCCGTAAGTTCGGTCTCTTCTAAAACAGTATCATCATGAAACCAAAAAAGGTACATGTTCTCCTTGTTTCTCATACTTGATCCAAAAAATACAGGTACATATATTTTTTCAAATTTGTTTGTAAAGGTTACTCTTTCACCAATTGCGGGTGCTAAATTTTTTGCAAAAACCAATCTTCTATTGGATCTATTAGGTGGTTCATTATTGGGTGTTTTATAAAACTCCAACCTAAAAAAACTGTATTTTAAGTTAGCCATTAATTTATCTGTTTGACTAATACCTACATTCTTATAATCTAAAGTGTAATTATTTGACGAATCCTTAAAATAAAAGTGAAACCATATATCGGTCTGCTCCACACTATTTACTGTTGTTGTAAATAAAGACGCCGATGCCGCTTCACTATTGTCTTCTGCGGGAGCCGTAGATGCGGGTGGTGGTTGACCATTACTAGATATATATGGTTTATGGATATATCTATTAGTCTCATAGTTCTCCACAGGGTTAATAATATCCCTTAAAACCTCATCCTCATACGATTGAAAATTCTCATCCCAACCCGCATCGGTTTTAAAGTTTTGTTCCTTATTAATTAATAAGTTCTTGTTATTTTGGTTGAATCTAATTTTCATCTAGCACAGTCCGTCGTTATCCTCAGTGAAATTAGTGAGACCGTCATTTTTATTCATAAATGTCTCTTCATTTCTAAGGTAAAAGTTTATGTCAGATTTGACGTAATGTTGTCCATTTGTGAATGGGTGGTTTGTACCAAACCCATCAGGATCAACATAACCATGATCATATAAATCTCTCCATTTCCATAAGACCCTATATTCGTCGTAAGTAGAATTCTCTGGTAGTCCATATATTTGATCCGTATTTGCGGTCTCCACATATGGTGATAATTCTCTTAGTTTAACTCTTTGATGAGGTTGGTAGTATAACCCTAAGGGGTTTGTAACAGTCGATCCCGCATTTGGGTCTATTTGTCCGTGATTAAAAATATTAAAATCAATTGTGTATTTGTGGAATGACTCAGATAATATTGTTTCTTTAAAATCTTCTTTACTATACTCCACAAATGCTCCCAACATAACATCATCTTTCTGAAGTTCAGTACCCCGACTAAATGTAAAACCGCTATTAGTAAAATTGGTTGACTGAAGTCCTGAATCTGACCCCGCAAATGTTCTATCAAAATGATTATCCACCCAATTATTGTGGAAATGAAATTTATATCCATGTCTTGGGGGATATTGGAAATATCCATTACCGTTTTTAAAAACCTTTGTTACGTACGCGTCGGTAATTGTATATCCTAAATTATTTGTTAAACCATTTATATCTATCTCATCTTTAAAGTGAAATAGGACCGTTTCAGGTCTATTCTGTACCGTATACACATCATTTCTATTGTCTGCAGTTTCAAACTGTAATTTTCTTTCTATTTCAAAAACAGGTGTTTCAAAACCTGTTCTATCTATTATACAGTCGTCGGTATTTGTAAGTATTTTATGTTTATGAACATAATACTCAGATGTTGTTCCCGACATTCTTAATTTGTCTATACATCTTTTACCAAAAACAACTCCACTCATTGTTTGAGAACTAGATAGTGCCGACTTTTGTATGATTAACACATATTTCTCAGAGTCAAATATTTCATTACCTACTGAAGATATTGGGAATATTCTATCTAATTCAGTACCACTACTTATTGAAGTTCCTGAGACTATTACAAATTCCCCCTGTTTCATATTATGTGGTATTGGACTTATAAGTTCGTAGTAGTTCGGATACTCCGTTACCCTAAACGGTACCCCGTTAGATGCGGTAAAACTATACTCGGTATTACCCGATAGGGTATACTTCATTTGATGTGTTGAATCTTTATCGTAGACATACGATAAGAACACATTCCAATTAGTGGAAGCTGAGTCTATTTCATTTATTACTCTATGTGTGGTGTCACCAGTTATAAATATATTAGAGTCGTAGGTCCCCATTGTGGTTCCTGTTGGAATAGACACTTCCCTAACATAGTCGTTCCTAATGAACGCAAATTCATTATATGGTAAGTACCCCGTAAAATCGGCGTCAAGACCATCACCAATGACATAAAGGTTATTCAGTAAGGGATCATAGGTGGTTGTTCCACTATAAGTGTTTCTAAACACCATGTTCATCTTACCATAAATTCTATATTTGGTACTTTCATTACGTTCCTTTCTATAAAGTTCCGCAATGTCTAATACTATATTTTTATCACCTTCTCTTAATAAACTTTTATCTTCTTCAAAATTTATTCTTAGAGTTAAGTCTTCGGATTCCGCCTTTTTATATCTCTTACTCGGCGATACAATTTTCTTTTTTATCATAATGGACCGAAGTTTTTAATAAATTTATTCCAAGAACTTTTACCCGTCCTTAGACCAAAGTAAAAGAAGAAAGGCCCACCAAGTGGAACCTCATTTGGTGAATAATTATCGTCAGAACACTCACGGAATGGTGGTAAAATGCTACCGTCATAGTAATGACTATTTATAAGTTCTGTTGGATCTCCACCGGCATCATTATATGGGTCCACCTCCATTAATCCTGAATAGGTCCACCCACCTTGGTATTTGGTTGAGTATATATTATTTCTTGACCAATCTTGGGTTTCTGAATTGGTGACAGTATACGTAGTCTCATTGTTTGAATTGGTACCTGTCGTTACAAGACCACCAAATCCGTCACCTTTTTTATCCCACCTATAATATGGAATGTCTTGAGCCGTTTCGGTTAAATTACCCGCTGAGTTTATACATATTCTAAGTAATGTACCATCTTTTTCAACAATTGCGGTATCTTCATCATCTTCAGAAAACCTAAAAGGAAGACTTAGTGGTCCCACACCATCAAAATACTCAGCACCATTAACAGGAAAGTACGGACTGTCTTGATCTTCATCGTCATATCCATATATTCCAAGTTGAGAATTAAAATTTAATAGTTGGACAATATCTCCGTCCATTGACCCATTACCCCTTTTATCAAAAAGATCTTGTACTTTTAGTTTTCCCTTTTCTTTGACCTCTTTAGAGGATATGACCCACTCCATTAGGTCGTTTATGTCTTGGTATGATGTATTTCCAATACTCTTAGATACTGAACAATTTACATCCAATTCAGGGTCCACACATATTTCCTTAATGAACATGTTTCTTGGTCCTAAATCCATTATTGTTGTTGGGAATAATATTTCGGGATTAGTCTGACTATTTTCTTCATTCTTACCCCCAATAAAATCAGTACCATCATATGGTGTTGATCTATAATAGTAGTGTACTCCAGTATGGTCCTCTTCACGATGTATAACATCTTTACAATATTTTGCATTGTTACCTCCTTTTCTTCTTCTAAATTGGAAGAAATATAGTGATCCGTTTAACCAACTATTACTAAATGTGTAAGATGTTATCCCACCACACATAAGTTTCCCAAGTAACTTTCTTCTTGAGTAATTTAGAATCATTGCTCTGTTCTTACCCGCGGCAGCAATTAAAGTATAGACACCATCTCTAAATTCTGAATGTCCTGACGCAGTACCTGCAGGGATCCCTGTTTCTCTATCTGGTGCATGACCGTCCACTATTCGACACCTTCTCGAGGTATATGGGTCACCCGATTTACCGGCTTCCTTATACCACGCACTAATTGATGCCACGATATCAAATACTGGTGGGGTATAGTTACACGGATCTTCAGTGTCTATAAAGATGTCGGGATAAGTACTTCCTTGTGTTCCTTGCCCAACCCAATAATTGTAATCATTTGTTCCTCCAGCGTTATTCAGAAATGCCTTTAATGACATGTCATTATCAGGGTCGTAAATAGTATCATACTTAGAACAACCCGATTCCGCCAATTCACCAGATGTTGTATTTATCTGTTTTTCACCATAGAAATAGACGGTGTGAATGGTAAATTGACCGTTAGCGGATAATACAGTGCCCGACACTGAGGTGGGTAAGGTATTATTCATATCTGTATTATTATAATCATAATAAGCACTAAATATTTCATAGGAAAGTCCATTATATCTATCAGTAACAGCGCTGTCAAACGGAGAATCAGATCCATATCCGATAAATAGATAAGAATATACCGCTGGTGATGTAATTGTATATACCCCTGTATCGGGGTCAACATCACCAACTTCGGGCGAAACAATAAACTTTATAATGTAGTTTTTATCAATATTATTCCCTGTTATATTTAAATCCAAATAGTCAGGAGATCCTGATGAAGTGTTATCGTTCGGATCATATGGGTGGTTAACAACCATATTACTATTTACCGCGGTTAAACCTGAAACATTCACAATTGACTCTAATGTACTACTATCGGTATTACTTGGGGGATCCACTTCGTCACCATCACCATTTACAAGAACTATCTCGTATGTGTCACCACCAGGAGCATTGTCACCACCCGTTAATGGGTCTTTTGAACATTCATAACAATCCGGGTAATTAATCAATTCTAAATTTCTAATTGTTGCAATTTGAATTTGTCGTCCGAATCTGGCAATCTTTCTTGCGGTACCTTTAAAGGGCCTATATTTAACGACAGGAATTTTAATATCATAAAGAATTTCAGCAACATCAAATATAAATTCAACGATAAAATCAAATGCAAATTGAGTAATAATCAAATAAAGTCTTTCTAAAAAATTTAAGATGGTTGTGATTAGAAACTTAAATTTGTGATTTCTAACCGCGTCGGTAATTGGAAAGTACTCATTGTTATTCGAACAATCTTCTTCAATAGAAGGTTGTATTTCTTTAATTCCAATAAAAGATTCGTTTCTATCTTTCGCAAAGAACGGAAATACTCGTTCCCCCCAAGACTTATTATGATATTGATTAATGAATGAAGAAACGGTGTAAACTCTATTATACCTAAAAGAGTAAAACATGTCATTTGCAAACCCATTATTATTAATTCCTGTAATATCATTATGTGCATCGGAAGGATAATCATCTAAATTATCTGAAAACGCATATGCTTTGGGGTGAATCTCATTACCCGATTGGTGTTCTTTTATTTGGGGTATTAAGTATTTCCCCCTATATTGTTTCCTTGCACCATTGTCATTTTGCATTGAAAGTCTAAATCTGTATGTTCCTCTTGTGGGAATTCCTCGTTGGGTATCTTTAGTTTCCACTAATTCACCGAATTCGTTTGTAATTCTGTATCCCATATTCATGGGTACTCTAAAGAAAAAATTACCTTCTTTGTCTATTTGGGAATCTAACTGTATAGCCTCGAGTATGGGTCTTTCATAATTTGGAGTTCCGTCAGTATTTTCTTCATAATATCCTGAAAATCTAATAGTTTCAATATCCCCCTCAGCCGAAATTAGTCCACATTTTTCACCCATTTGGTTGTCAACATTACATCCAACCCTCACAGAATCTTTTCCTGAGTCGGTAAAGGTTCCACCCATCATAATTGAATATGGTTCTATCCTAATACCTTGTTCGGATAAATCATAATCTGTTCTTGTAATACCTATTTCACATAAATCCTCATTACCCCAAAAAGGGTAAACCTCTAAACTCTCTTCAAAAGTTAATGTCTGTGGTAAACTACCAATATCAGAACTACTTCTAAATGAGTAATTGTTTTCAAACTTTTCTTCAGAAACTCCCTCATAAATAAAATCATAGGGTACTAATGACTGACACCCCATGTCGGACAAATCTACATCGACATGTATTGTTTGTTTACCAACAGGGACCCCCCATATCATAAAATCACCAGCGTCGTTAGTCTTTACGGTGTACTTATAATATTTTTCATAAACATATAGTACTTCCTCTCTTGTTAGAATGTCTTCTTGGTCGGGAAATGTACCTGTAGGAGTATGTCCTGTGTGTTGTTTTCTTTTTGGAAACAGATTGTACTTGTATCCGTCTGTATTTGTGTCCTGTGTTAATTTATATGGGTAAAGCGCAGATACTACAGGATCTTGTTCATCAACATCGTCCAAGGGTATAAAAATAGATACTCTTGCGTTTGCAACACCAAATCCTTGGTTTGCACTAATTCTACCACAAACAACCCCATAATCGGCACAAAGAGATGTGTATGCATCTTTTTGACTAAATTTGAGTGAAAGTATTTCTAATAAGTCATAATCTTGTTTTAACTCTACAGTCAATTTTTGATTATTACCTATTTCAGTACGTATTCTGTGTTTCTGCATCATATCATATAAATAGATTGGAACCTAATTTCCCTTAATTAATAATAATACAGAAAAAGAATTTTAAAATGTAGTGGAACCTAAAGATTTAACCCTAATTTTTATGTCTTTATTAGGGAATCTAATTTGGAAGATTTGATTACTCTTCATAAAAATTGTTGAATCTGATTGAGCAACTTGTTTTGTCTCTTCGTCAGTATATCCTTGACTTACTTCCGCTGTGGAATATTCTCCACCTGTTTTTCCGAAAACTCTTAAGTCAACAACATTAACAATACCTGATATATTTGATATTTCTTTCTGTAACTCACCTATGAATAGTGGGTCCCCCATTTTTCTTTTCTCTATATTGAAGAATGATGTAGATTGATTAACAACATCTTTAAGTATGTCTGTCTGATTAATGTTTTTATCAACTAATAAGTCTATTTCTAACCCTAAATCAAGGACTTCTCCACTTTGTATGTCGATATAGTCATTAATCATTCTATAGTTCGTTAGATACCTTAATATGTTGTTTTTAAGTGTTGTTGAGACAGTATCGTTTAAGTTACCCTCATCATCATAGGAAAGAAGTTTTATTTTAACTTTATTATCTTCTTCCATGACATTTACCTTTGCGGGTGCTCCGTATGTAGACGGCATGGTCTCTATTAAAACTTTATAATCATTAAGTGTTACCGCCCTATCCTGAGCCGCAAAGTTATATCCAACCATATTTCTTATTTCCTCAATCGTTGGTTGATCTGATCCACCCACCGCCGGAGTTACATTGGTTGCATTTAAAGAACGTATAACTTGATTGTTCACATTTCCTAATGGTCCTGCCACATTAAACTCTACGTTTTCTATACTTGTTATTACATTTACACCAAGATTACTATTTTTACCCCCACCTACTCTATATTTTATGAATACGGTCGAATTTTTCTTAGGTGTTGACCCTAATGATAAATTATTTAAGTACGAACCTAAGTTAACCTTCAACGTACCTTCATTGAACTTGTCTAGATTATCAAGTGGATCAATATTGCCAGATCCAAAAGTCACTGACATATATCCTTCAGGTGTATATTCTGAAATAAATTTGTTTGTTACTCTTTTATATTCACCCGCAGTAAAGTTATCCGTATCCGATGTTTTGGTTTTATTAGGAAGAAATACTTTATCCTCCATCAAACTTTTAACTTCATACCATCTATTTTTTTCATTTTGAAATTCAGATGTTGAGGGGTTAGATGTGAAGTTAGTGCCTTCCTTATGAATTATTGATGTTACACCTAACACATTTTGTTCGGGTAAAAACAGTTTTAAAAATGGTTTTTGGTCTTGTGATCCAATTACTCTTCTGAAAACTCTTGAAACACCATTAACTATTGCATCTCTTTTAGTTATTGTATATGACACCAATTTATTGTTACTATCGAAGTTTGGTATTTTAAGTCTGTTAGGTTCTCCTTTACTATTAAATGGGCTTGAGAAATCTATGTCCTCTATAGTTTCAAATGTTTGTCCTCCACCCGATACTTGTGCCCCTGCTTTGAGTATACCCAAATATCTCTCATCTTCTTTATCACCTCTTACAGGTACGTTAACTGAAAAATCGGATAAAGCAACCGACGGACGATTACCAGGTACATTAATACCATATGTTTTTGCAATATGAAAAAGTGACCTTCTTTGTTGTGCAAAATCTAACATCGTTTCTTGCCAAACTCTATCAATGTGATAGTGTAGGTTATCACCTATCGCGGCGTTAAGATCTAACATCACCGAATAAATCGATGCATCGTTAGTGTTCTTTATTAAATCAGGATAAAAGTCCTTAGTTAAATTAACTAATTCCTCCCTTAATCCTGCGAAGTCTCTTTTAGCGTATGATATTTTTTTTGCCATCTTATATGTTAATTATTATAAAATCTGATGAACTAAACGCACCATTATTAACTGTGTAATCAATTTTAACTTTTGCGGTGTATGGTTTAGTTGATTCATCCGCAAGTCTAAATAATCTTTCATCATCTTCTTCATCCACTGTTGTTACAGGATCGGAATCATCTTCTGAAGAAATCACCTTAATTGAATTAATATCTAGATTCGGTAAATATTTCTTACAACCCTCCCTTATTTCTTCCTCAATTAAATTAAACGTAACCATATCATTTTGATCAAAGATGTATTCATATATTCTTGTCCCAAAATCAGGTAAATAATATCTACTACCCTTCTTCGTAAGAATAAGGTGAATAAGGTTTGCCCTGACCTCTTTTTCAGGGTTTGTAGTCATTTTTAAATAGTCTCCTGTCAAACTCTCTCTGAAAGGAAAGTCAATTCCATATGTTACTGCCATATTAATAAATATAATCAATACTAAAATGGTTGTAAATAAAAAACCCACCTTGATGGTGGGTTTATAAAAAAGAGTAAAATATGGTTAAAAAACCTTATGATCCACATCCTTCACACTCAAAAGGTGAGTCGTCAGGTCGTATTGTCGGTTGTGAAACCATTTCTAATTCTTTATTATCACTTATTATTGAGTTGGAAGTCGGCATATTATTTTTTTCAACCACCTCTTTTTGTGGTTCCGACTCTACCTCAGGTGTTTTCTTCTTGGATGTACTTACACCTAAACCTTTAAGTGGGTCAACCGCAGATTTTGTTCTTAAGTAATACATTCCTGTTTTTAAACCTAAGTTCCATCCATGTAAATGTGCCGCCAATAACTTCGCCTTTGTAGCGTTACTTATAAAAAGATTAAGTGACTGTGATTGATCAATAAAAACAGATCTTTTCGCGGCCATATTCAGTAACGTTTTTTGAGACATTTCCCAAACAGTCTTATAAACTTCCTTTACATCAACAGGAATTTCAGGAATGTTTTGTACAGACCCATTCTCCATTATAAGTTTGTTCTTGATTTCGTCATTCCACAAATCATTTTCCATTAAACTTTGTACGAGGTGTTTATTAATAACAATAAATTCACCACCTAATGTTCTTCTTGAATATAGATTAGAAGTGAATGGTTCGAATGCCTCGTTATTACCTAAAATTTGTGCTGTGGATGCTGTTGGCATTGGAGCCAATAAAAGTGAATTCCTAACACCATACTTAACCACCTCTTTTCTAAGTGATTTCCAATCCCATCTACCTGATAAATCATTATCTTTTAATCCCCACATTTGATATTGGAAAATACCTTTTTCTATTGGTGATCCCGAAATAGACTCATACGGACCAACATCAGAAGAAATGTCTTTAGATGAGGTCATTGCCGCAAAATAAATAGTTTCAAATATGTCTGTTTGGAGTGTATCCGCAACCTCTGATTCGAAAGGTATTTTAAGAATACAAAATACATCTGCCAAACCTTGTATACCTAACCCAATTGGTCTATGTTTAAAATTAGATCTCTTAGTTTCTACGGTAGGGTAGAAATTTAAGTTGATTACGTTATTTAAGTTTCTTACCACTTGATAAACATAATCATATAGTAGATCGTGACTAAATTCCCCATCTACGATATATTTTGGTAGTGCGATAGACGCAAGATTACAAACCGCCTGTTCTGTGGGAGAACTATATTCAATAATTTCCGTACATAAATTAGATGATTTAATTGTCCCTAAATTCTTTTGATTTGATTTAGAGTTGGCGGCGTCTTTATATAACATGTACGGTGTACCTGTTTCGATCTGTGCCGTCAATATCGCATCCATAAGTTTTCTTGCCTTCACTACTTTTCTACCTTTACCTTCTTGTTCATATTTCTCATATAACTCAGTAAAGTTTTTAGATTCAGGTGAATCATAAACATCAGATAAACCAGGTGCTTCGTCAGGTGAGAATAAAGTCCAATCCCCATCTTGTTTAACCCTTTCCATAAATAAATCAGGAGTCCACATTGCAAGAAATAAATCTCTTGCTCTCATCTCTTCCTTACCATGATTTTTCCTTAGGTCAATAAATTCAAAGACGTCGGCATGCCATGGTTCAAGGTATATTGCAAATGAACCTTTTCTTTTACCACCTTGATTAATCCATCTCGCAACTTCGTTGTAAGTTTTCATCATTGGTAACAATCCGTCTGACTCACCACCCGTACCTTTTATGTATGAACCTTTCGCTCTTACATCATGTACATGTAATCCAATACCTCCAGCCCACTTAGATATGTTAGCAACATCCTTTACGGTATTAAATAATGAATCTATATCGTCACCTTTATTACCAATAAGGAAACAAGATGACATTTGTGGTCGTCTTGTACCCGCATTAAATAAGGTTGGTGTTGCATGAGTATAAAAGTGTTGAGACAGGTCATTATAAATTCTAATCCCTTCTTCTACATCACCATTACATATTCCCATTGCAACTCTCATATACATGTATTGAGGTCGTTCAACAATCTTCTGACTGATTTTTAATAGATATGATCTCTCTAAAGTTTTAAACCCAAAATAATCAAAATCAAAATCCCTTTCTTGTACAACCGCACCATCAATGGTACTTTTGTTTTTCATAACGAATTCATATAAATCGTCAGATATTAGTGAAGATTCTTTACCTGTTCTTGGTTCAATAAAAGAGTATAATTCTTTTATCGCTTGTGAAAACCTTTTAGGTGTGGTTTTATGTAAATTGGTAACCGCTAACCTACCTGCAAGTTTTGCATAATCAGGGTGAGTCGTCGCCATAGCCGCCGCAGTTTCTGCCGCCAAAGTATCTAACTCTGTTGTTGTTATCTCATCATATATTCCTTGCGTGACCTTTAAAGTAATATATGTTGGATCTACATAATCTAAGTTTAAATCAGAACACAATGCGGATATTCTCCTTGTGATCTTGTCATATTTCATTTGTTCTAAAGAACCATTTCTCTTTTTTACTTTCATCTTTGTTACTTATTAAAAATCCATGTCTCCGAACGCAGAATCTATATCTTCTTCGGTTTCGTTATTAACACCCGCCTTTTGGTATTCCGCCACTCTTTTCTCGAAAAAGTTAGTCTTTCCTTGTAATGCAATGTTTTGCATAAAGTCAAATGGATTTTCAGTGTTAAATTTCTTTTCAATATTTAAAGAATCTAACAATCTATCGGTAACAAATTCTAAGTATTGTTCCATTAAATCCGCATTCATACCGATTAACCTAACCGGTAGTGCCTCAAGAATAAATTCCTTCTCAATCTCTAATGCTGAAAGAATTATTTCTTCAATTCTACCTTCAGGTAATTTATTTTGAATATGTTCATTGTATAAATGACATGCAAAATCACAGTGAAGTCCCTCATCTCTTGAAATAAGTTCATTAGAAAAAGTTAAACCTGGCATTAACCCACGTTTTTTGAGCCAAAAGATAGAACAAAATGATCCTGAAAAGAAAATACCCTCTACCGCTGCAAACGCAATAAGTCTCTCTGCGAATGAATCTGACTCAATCCACTTCAACGCCCATTCCGCTTTCTTTTGAATTGCAGGAATGGTCTCAATCGCGTTGAATAATCTGTCCTGCTCTTCAGTATCTTTAATTAGAGAATCAATTAGTAATGAATATGTTTCTGAGTGAATATTTTCCATTGCAATTTGAAAACCATAAAAGAATTTTGCTTCGGTATATTGTACGTCGTTAATAAAATTTTCAGCAAGATTCTCATTAACAATACCATCAGATGCCGCGAAGAACGCCAATACGTGTTTAACGAAATGTCTTTCATCATCGTTCAATTTGTTAGTCCAATCACTAACATCTTGTTGTAAATCAATTTCTTCCGCAGTCCAAAAACTCGCTTCTTGTTGTTTATAGTACTTCCAAATATCGTTATGTGTTATTGGGAATAGGACAAATCGTCCAGGATTTTCTTGTAAAATCTTTTCAGTCATGTTTTAAATGTATTTAGTTAAATTAATTATATGTTGTGTGTTTTTTTGTACATCTCAGCAGCACGGTTGATACCTTGTTCTTGTTTCCTCATTTGATGACCCAATAAGGTTTCTTGTTCCGTGACATCGATATCCATGAATTCGTTATCGAATTTACAATTGTTAAAGTTCACACCATCTCTACCAACTCGCGACTTAATTAAACTCATATTAGCCGTCTTATTATCTTTTTGTTCTAAACTCTTTGCAATTGAAAGAATTATATGTGCTGTTTGTGCCTTTTTTATTGACCCACCCATATCATCGACATTTACAATATCCGCCGAAATTGAACTTCTATTACCTTGGGATGCAGTCCATAATGCCATATTCAAGTCATAACACATTGCATCTAATTGTCTAATAACGGATCCCTCACCTTTCCACTCTTCGTCATATCCTTTAGATCTATCCGCAATCATACAATCCACATAGTCAATAACAACTAAGTCTGCCTTAAACCCTTGTGATTGTAATTTTAATAATTTTCTTTTAACATCACTAACCGTGGTGTTGTAATTTTCCATTCTGATGATCTTTAAACCACCAAAAGAATCTCTTTCCTGACATTCACGTGCTTTCGTAATTGTTTCTAATTTAGATTCAGGACTTGCAACTTGTTGATCGGTACTAAGTCCTGACCAACATGTAAAATGTTTTTGTTTAATTTGTGTTAGGGTATCCTCAAAAAATATTTGTACAACTTTGTGTCCTGTATTTGCCGCAGTATTCGCGAACTTAGTAAGGATAGTTGATTTACCAACACCTGTAGGTGCCAATATCATACCTAATTCACCTGTCCCGATACCACCTTTTAAAAGATCATCTAACCCCCTTATTCCTGTTGGGATTGGTACTCTTGGGTCAATATCTAATGCGTTATCAAGATCATCGAATATGTCAATAATATCGTCGTCTGTAGCACCTACCTGTAGTGACACATTAACCATATCCGCAATTTTATCATATGACTCAAAATCACCCTTATCGATGATTTTTAGTGCATCACTCATTGTTTTTCTTAAATTTTGTTGTTTACAAAAATTAAGTGCAGTGTCCTTTACGTAAGTCTGACCTACAACAACTTCATCTAAATTCTCTATCGAATGAAGTGTCTCACTATGTAACCTACCGGCTAATGGATTATTTGCCGTTTCAGTCATTATCTTTTGTTTAAGAGTCTCATATGTCGGAATAGTTTTATATATGTCCTGTAACTCTTTTACGTGTGTAATAATGTATTTAAATGAATTATTATCAAAGTACCTACTTTCAAGAACCTCCATTATTTGTTCACCATATTTGGCATCTTCAATAATAGATTTTATTAACGCTTGTTGGAATTGATTTCCTAATTTTCCGAAGTTCATCTCACTCATAGTACTTTAGTTTTGTTGTAAATTATAATTCATATATTTTGTCGTTATATCCTCTAAAGAGAAGGTCTCACTTAGTCCACCTAATACTCTTCTTAAGATCGGTCGAATGTCCACAGAATATCTCACCTTAGGATGATAAATATGTGCAGGGAATGCCCTTGAAATAAATACATCGTCATTCTGCTTAATCTCCACTCTGAAGTATTCATCTGGGTCTGGACCCTCGTTGTTCAAAGGGTCGAAAACGGGAAAATAATGTTGATCTTTATGTAGATAATCCAAAGTTTTTTGTTTTAAATTTTCTTCGATTTCTTCACAAATATTTTTAACATCGTAGTGAAGATCCATAGATCTTTTAACTTTCGGGTTAAATCCTCTGACATTAAAGAACCTTTGGCAGATAATATTATCATTCAAGGTTAATAGAAATTCAAGTTTTGTTGTTTCGTTGTTACTCATTTGTTTTAATTTTTATAACTCTTTTATTTTTTTCCTTACGAGTTAAACGTAAGAAAGGGTTAAGGAATTTTATCCACGCATCGTCTGATTTAGGTAGGACGGTGAATAACCCATCTTCCATCATCATCTTCATTGTGTTCTTATAGGATCTTCCTTCGGGATCCAATTTTTCATGTATAAGGTCTGTGATTGTTTCTCTCGCGATATCTGTGAGAAACGGTTGATCTAAACTTACAATACTTTCATTGAGACTAAAAAACTCCTCTCCGTAAATACCGTATTTTGTAACCCCCGTTAAAAGATTTTTTATGGTTTTATTATCTTTATCCTCCTCGAACAATTCGTTTGAACGTTCAACGAGTTCATTTAGAGTAACGGGTCTTGTCTTTAACTCAGGAAAAAGTTTTAATATTTTCTTAGTCCCTAAATTATAGATTCCTGTGATATTGTCTGATCGATCACCACACACAATCTTAACGATTTTAACGTTCTGTATGTGTAGTTCTTGATGTTCATATTGTATTATGTCATCTTGACCGTATAGTTTCCTGTGTGATGGGTTATATATCTTTGTTGTGTCAGATACTAATTGAGTTAAGTCCCCATCAGAAGAGTAGATAATTATGTTTTCGGTACTTTTTTGTGCGTATTCCGCAATACCGTCATCCGCTTCGCAGAATTCAAACTCACCTTGTCTAACATATAGTTCTTCGAGGTACTGTTGAATTCTTCTTCTTTGTCTTGTGTATGATTCTTTTTCTTTGTCAGTTCGGATTCGTTGTCTTCTATTCTCCTTATAACGAGAGTACATCTTTTTACGAGTGGAAGCACCATCTTCTCCGTCCCAAAAAACAACGATTTTGTCTAACTTATAAAGTTCAAATGATTTTCTTAAAGTATTAATGAAATGATATATACCACCAATATGATTACCCTTATAGAAGTAATTTTTTACTCCATAAAATCCGATTGTAAGTAAGTTATCTCCGTCTACTAATAATACTGACATTTTTACCTTTTATAGGTTCAACAATTCTATACCTCCTCTTTGATATCAAAGTCACCTTCAATACCCAATTGGTCTTTCCAAAACTCTGCGTGTTCTTTTTTGTACTCCTCTAACGATTTCTTTTCCTCAGTAGAATCTTTTCCACTTAAGAACCCGTGTGCGGTTACTATAATCCTACCATCTTCATAACCAAGACCATTTACGTGGTTTTTCATGATAGAAATTTTTGTTCTTGTTGCGAACTTTACCTTTCTCTTATCTTTAACGGCAGAAATAGGGTTAGTACCCGCATTTTTCTGATTACCAAATCTAAATACAAGTGTAGAGTTTAACCATATTGATTCTCCACCCTTCGCCTTAATTTTTGGTTGACTAAATGGATTGTCTGGAAGTTCCACCCAAGGTTGATTTACAATAACAAGTGTGTTTGTAAATTCTGAATCGACTCTTCTTGATCCTGAAATTCTCTGATTTATACCCATTCCGATTTTATCGGCTAACGTCGATGCGTTATGTTGTTTACCACCTTTACCGTCAAAGGTCATTTTACATGGTACCGAACCAACCGAATCCCACAAGAATAGTAAATCATATTCCAATTCACCTTTCTTCTGAGCGTCTATTAATTCGTTTATATAATCAGTAATTTGTTCTATGTATTGAAATTCGTTATTGAAAAGAAAGAATCCATCATATTCGATTTCTCCTGTTTCTTCATCGACCGTTTCATCGAGATCAAGACCCATTAATTTTGCATGTGGGAAATCCCATTTCTGTTCTGTAATTATAAAAACAGGAAGTACACCTTTTTTCTGTGCATCAACCGCAGTTTTAACAAGTGCAGTTGTTTTACCTGTATCTGAATGACCTAACATCATATTAATATGTCCCATACACGGACCTGGTAGTCCCGTCGCATCTAAAAACGCGTCACCTAAATCAAAAAACTTGTCAGACTTAAACTTCGCCTGTTTTGAGAACTTTGATTTAATACTTTTAAAATCTTTTTTCTTAATTGCCATATTGTGTTTTAAAATGGACCCACCCGTAGGGACCGACTAATCGGTTCTGTAGCTCCACCAGATGTTTCCATCAATAATTCTTGTGGGTGGGTCCGTGTTAATTAAAATGGTAGGTTATCGTCTACTTTTGTTGTTGATTGTGCATCTTCCACTTCAACCTTAGGTGTCATTGTTGATCCACCAAATGTTTCCTCACCACCCAAAGAAGAGATAAACTTCTTAGCGTCTTTGTCCCAAATAGGGTTTTCACCCGATGCGACTAATTGTAAGTATTCAACAGGTTTAATAGAATAAACATCTCTCCAAGTCTGTGGGTCGTTTGTCCACGCATTTGATACTTCAGGATCACTATGTAATGCTGACTTATCTTCTTGGATAATTGAATTAATTGTGGTGTATTCTCTTCCGTTGTTCGCCTTTGTTACGGCTAATGATAGAATTAAATCTCTACCCTCAACAACATCAGTAATGTCACCTTTACTTCTAATGATTGGAATAATTTTATCTAAATTACCATCACCTTTATAGTTGTGTTTAAATCTCCAAAATTTTGGACCATCTTGTTCGTTATCTCTATCAATAACTTTAACTATATAGAATTTTTTTGCTCTATAGTTTCTTGCCAAGATTTTATCATCCTCACTTCCTGTTGATAATAAACTTTGTCTAACCTCATTTAAAGGAGATACGTCACCATCTTGAGATGGATCATAAAGTTTTAACCACTTTCCATCCACCTGTACTTCGTGGAATGCGATTTCTTGAAATGGACTTGTTCCATCAGTTGTTGGGAGAATTCTAATTCTCTTTTGTCCTGATTGTGTCCCTTTAGGAAGAATTGTTGTGAAGTACCTTTTAAGTCTTTCTTCACTTGAAATTCTGTTGCCGCCCGCGGCCGGTTGTGTGTTCTTCTCATATTGAGAAAGAATTGCATCGATTGAACTCATAATTTTAAATTTTAATTTATTAATGTTATATAAAAAAGATACATAAAAAAAGTTCAAGAGTCAACCCCTTGAACTTTATTAATTTTTTTATATGTGGTATTTTCTACTTAAGTGTCAGTAAATAAGACAGTTTGTTGATTTGTGCCAACATTTCGTCTTTAATGTTTAGTAGATCTGTATCTTTTGGGTTTATTTCCATTTGGTGTAGACTACCCCTTACGGTCTTAATCATTCCAAGTACGTCAACGTCAGAAAGGTTTTGAATAGATATATGTGTTTCTTCCTCTTCTAATTTAAATCTACCGTAAATACCCATTGCAATTTCAACGAAACTATCAATTAAACCATCTAACACATTATACGTTTCTCCAAACGACACATGTTTTGCATGACTCTTAGTTTGCCAATGTAGTACCTTAAGTTGTGATTGTAATTCAAGAAAGAATTTTATATTACCACTCAACCTCATTTTCATCCGGTTTTTCTTGATTAAATGAATCTCTCATTTCACCTGGATTATAATCCGAAACATCTTGTTTAGTTATAACGTACTCATTTTTACCACTCGCCTTCATATCAAGTTGTTTCTGAGAGAAAAAATCTGAAGGATTTTGATTAAACGGATATGAATCCAAAGACCTCATTTCAAGTCTTTCAACCGGAGTAGGTTCTTTCATATCTTCAACTTTAGATTCTAAACTATCTATTTTGGTTATTACGTTATCCATTTGAGATAATTTACTTTCTAAATCATCTAATTTAGAGAAGAGATCCCCCATTTTACCCATAACTTGGTCATTATCACTCTTAGAAGAGTCTAAGTCATTTTTAATATTTTGAGTCATGTTAACGAGATCTGTAATATCAACTTCTTCAACATCTACGTCACCCTCAGGTTCTTCCGCGGAAACGTCATCTACAGGTACATCACCTGGCTCCTCAGGAATATCGTCAACAGGAATATCATCTACGGGTGCATCACCAACAGGTTCTTCCGCAGGAATATCTTCTATCGGTTCTTCTTGTTCTTGTATTAATTTCTTACCGTACTTATTAATACTACGGTATCTCATTAATTCTTCGTGTAGTTGTTTTTCTAAATTCATCTTTTAATCTCTTAATAATTGTCTACCGTCTTCGGTAATGTATTTTTTATTAATTCTCTCTACGAGACCATCTTTACTTTTGATTGTATAACATTCACCTGTGTTCATATCACACACTTCTTGTTCCGTTCCCTCCTCATTAAGGTTCTTAACTGTCTTATTTCTTAAAAAACCATCAATTGCCGATCCTATTTTGATATTGCTCATAATATTCTTTTTATTATAAATATCAAGTTTTTACTAATTGTCCTCTTTATCGTATATTAAAATAAATAACGTCCCCTTCTTGTAGTTTTAAATCCTTCATTAACTGTTTAGATAACGCCATTCCACTATAAACTTTCTTATCACCGATCATTAAGGTAGACCCCCCTTCATCTGCGGGTCCCGTTATTTGTCTTGTCCCTTCAGTACTATCTAATACAGAAGAACTCACGATGGTTTTAGTTATACCGTTTTTTGGGTTTTTGAAATCTGTTGAAGATGCAGTAAGTAGATAATCAGACACTTGTGATGGTGTAGTATTATTTTTCTTGGTCAAATATGGAGAATAAAAATTTAATCTGTAAAAGTTATTACTGGATTGATTTATCTCTGTAAAAGGTACTTTACTTGGTTTAACCGTAATTTCAGAGGAAACCTGTGTAGGTAAAGACATATTTAAATTGGTTGGTCCATCGAATTTACTTACAACCGTTCTAAACCAAATTTTATTCTGATATTTTACTTTCTGTATTGATTGGATATTCTTATACCCATTAAATGGTACTCCCAAATTGGTTATCCCACTTTCTTTGAGTAGTTCTTCTCCCTCTATAATGTTACCTCCCCTATCGGTTTTGAAATTACCGTCAGGTGTTGATATTATTTCTGAAGTATCATTTTTAGTTTCTGACTTAATCTTAGCCAATGCGCTTTTCATTATTTTATCATACATAACTCTATATGATGCGGTAAATGATTCTTTTGGGTCGGGTAAACTTGCACTTGGCATTCTAACCCCTTTAAAGTTTGTTCGTATAGTGTTATTTTCAATTGTATGAGATACCTCGACAATCCAATATGCCCCTTCAAATAAAGGAACATTTTTAAGTTGGAAGTACATTGTAGGTTGTATCATTACGTTACCCATACATTCCACCGTACATTCATAAGATCTTACTTTATAAATGTCATATAGGTTAGTACTAACTTGTGCTACTCCCGATCCTGATTCCGATCTTGCAGTGTTTTCTAACGCAACATTACTCTCAAAAGTCTCTTTGAATTGTGATTGATCTAAACTTATAGATTTAAATATACCTTGATTTTGATCACCGAAACTAACCTCAAACGCAACCACTTTGTTAGAATCTTTAAAATTTTTCTGTTCAAAGTAGTTTGGGTCGGTTATTAGTACGGGATTGTTATTCACATCACCCACATTAAATGTGTCGTTCTTGTATTTGTAGTCGTTACTAATAGTCGACGTATCAATATGAGATGATGGTTTACCAACATACTGAACAATCATTTTAGGTGTAGAGTGTTCAACATCAACATCTAAAAATTTACCAAACAATAGTGACGCGACTTCTTCTGATTTTTTAATCTTAGTTTTACCCGATTGATTACCATAAAAATTAACGTATGCGGGAAGTGGTCTAAAATCTAAGTTATTCCTTGATAACATTTGGGAAATAACATTATATAATTTTAAATTTTGACTTTCCGCCAATTCAAATACCTGAAGTCTTTTTACGTCGTAGAATAAATCGTTACCAATATCTTTATTCGCCTTGTCCAAAAATAAGAACTCTTCCATTAGTAGTCTTTGTCCTATTGAATTTCCTGAAGACCATCTATCATTAAAGAGTTTAAACATACTGTATGTTTCCAATTTTAGTGGGTCCATACCAAACGTCCTCAACACACCCAAATTATTGTTATTGTCTTTAGTCCTTTTTAATTGTGGGAATTGGTTTAATAGTTTATTTGTAAAAGAATTAAACCTTTTTTCAAATGGTTCTACAATTTCGTCTCTTAAATAATTAGAAAATTCAACCTTGCTAATGTTACCTCCGTTTTTTCTATAACCCGCATATATTTGAATTATTGACCTATAGTGTAGTATGTTATCCTCATTAAGTATCATATCACTTGTTGAGAAAAATTCCGAGTAATATCCGTCCATATCCTCTCCAAGATACAATTCAATATATTTTGAGTTGTTTGTTAGTTGTGACGATTCATAACCTATATCGTATGTTCTATTACTAAATCCAGTATATAACCTAATTGCGTTTAGATTTAACTCTTTAGGGTTTGATAATGTTAGTTGTACTAAATTCTTATCGTCAACCAATTCTTTTGTAACGTATACTTGTTGTTCTATCTGTCTACTAGTGATTAGTCTTAAATGATGTTCAATATTTGTTAAGTTATCATCGTCCTTCTTTTCTACCGTAACCAAGTCATGTAATAAATCTTGGAATTTGTCATATTGTACAGTTTCAAACTGTTTATTAACTTGGAAAGTATCAACCTTTTCACTTGAAAATTTAATAAATGCATCCTCAAACTCATTTAGTATTGATGGAGAGAATGTTGCGATAAGGTCTATAACTTTCTTGTTGTTACCACTTATTACGCTATTCTGCCTAACCTCCCCATTATTGTTTTTACTTACGTATTGGTTATATGGTGGAAATGTTACACCACTGAACGCAAACTCTTCACCATGTATAAAACTCCAATCAACATTAAAATTATATTGTTCTGTTATGTTATAGTCTGTAGAGTATGGATTATAGAAATTATCCTCATTTCCTCCTGTTCTTAACATGGTACCATGAGACGGTAAAATGGTATATCTTTTCTCACCTCCCACAAACTTACTATTATCTACAAATGAGTTGTAGTATTTTTTCCCATTTTTATTGAATGGGTGTATATACATTATCTCATTTGTAATTGCATTATTGAAAGAGGTTGTTGTTGTGTCGTTCACGTTAAAATGTAGATACCCATTTATAACTTGGTGAAATATCCCCGAGTAATATGGATTTATACCTATATCGGTTTGGTTACTTTTCGTTATTCCTGAGTAAGTTATGTTTTGATTGTTATCAAAATACTCAGAACCATTTATAGATGTCTCCACCCCATTTAATATATCAACACCATCCAATACGTATGTTTTATATCTATGGTAAATTGATCCCCACTTCACCATAAGGTGATATGGTATAAAGTGTGTCGAACTTATCTCTTTAAATATGTTTGACATTCTTGTTTTCTTACCACTTTTTAACTCAATCTCCATATCTAAATCATGATACGGTAATGAATTTAGGAGTAAGTAAGCGGACGATTTATATTTACCCGAACTATTGGTATTATGAAAATCATTAAATAGTGCCTTATGAAAATAAGGGGTATTAATCATTGAACTTAGGTTCTCTTTAATTAATTCGTTTCCTTGGTAAACTTTGGAATCCCCTATATCTATAAATGGGTCTTTATTAATTAACCCCTTCTCTTTAACTTGATTACCAAATAAGTTAAAATTTTCCGAAACGGTCCCTCTAACCCAAGCATTGGAGTTTATGGGTGTTTGTATAAGTCCTTTAGTTGTTTTGACATTAAAAATACTTTTTAAATTAAAGTCATTTTTTGTTAACGAAGTCTTATTAATGTATCCCAAATATGTAGTGGAGTTAAAGGGATATATTTTAGTTCTATATTCTTCAACACCATATTCAACTAAGTTAGATTCTAATTTTTCGTATTCGTCACTCATATCCGCCGTGTCTAATGTGGAGGGTGAATAGTCTTCTAACTTAAACGATTCAGAGATATTATCAGAGATATAAGGAACTGTAGCGATACCATCACTATAATATGGTTCTCTTTCAAACGGAGAAAAACTCACCATTTTAGATTTTAACTGGTTGAAGGTCGAAATCTCTTTTAAAATATCCACAACGAACGAATCCCCCTCTACCATAGCTTGTAAAGTTTGAAACTCTAAATCCGCCAATTCTTTAATTGTGGTTTCGGTATTAAAAGTGTCATTCAATACACTATATCTACCTCTTTCTGCAATTTCATAAAATAAAGAGGCCAATGTCTTATCAGAATAAGGAACTGTATTACCTAAACTAATAACTTCAGAAATCTTTTTTAAATCATTTTGATTAGGGTCCGAGTTTTCAAATTCAAAACTCACCTTATCAAATGTCTTTTCTTTTTCTGCCAAGTTGTCCGTGATCCTTTGGGATACTGCCATATATTCTTCTACAAACTCGACTTCAGGCCATAGTGTGGGATTATCGGATCTTAACTTTTTTATTAAATCGAATTCCGCCGGATACGCTAATATCTTTTTCTTATCTTCACTTACCTTATTAACTTCTGGCCAAGGGTAAACCGCACCTTCAGAGGTCGATTCATCTGAGAACCCTACTAAAATATTTTTCTTTTCTTCTCTGACATTATATGCTCTATAATGTACATTTTGCATTAATCTTAAATAAGTGTCCGCACCCGCCAAAACAACACCAAAGACGTTACGTATGGTCGGTTCAAAACCCAAACCTTCATTACCGTTACTCTTAACGATTTCGTTCATTTTTTCCTCTACCTTGTCCTGTAATTTTTTCTTTTCTTGGTTAAATGAGGTTATAATTTCATTTATATGGTCTATTATCAAGTCATGTGATACACCTATTTTACCCGCAACTTCTGTAGAGTAATATGTTTTTATATCAACCAAAGGATTCTTTACACTAACATTAAATGATTTAAATTCTTTTCCTGATTTTTTAAGTAGTTCTCTTATTGAATTTTGTATTTTTTTAATCTTACCACTTTTTACTTTCAAGATTGACTCTAAGGTCCCACTCTTAGGACCAATTAGATTTGTGGTTTTATTTGATTGATCTTTACTGAGGTAGTAATATTTTATACCATCTGTCTCTGGAATCATAGTAAAGTTGTCTGATAGATATCTTGTTTTCCACGCCTTTACCGCCCCAACAAACTCAACTAATGCATCGTCGAACTCTTTGACCAAACCAAAAAGTTTCATATCAACAATACCCTTATCACCAAATATTGATTCTTCTAATACTTGGTCTAAACTTTTTGATTGTTGTATAAGTTCCCTTAAGGTAGGATTAACCCCTTCAGGTATTGTTATTAAACCTTTCCTACGGTACTCTTGATATACCGATAATAATGTTTGGTATCCTCGTGATGTTTTAGAAAGTTTTACTGTTGATTCCCCTGTTTTAGTATTTGTTTCTTTTTTAGTTGGTATTTCAATACCATACATGTATGGTGCGTTTAGTATTGATGTTAATGAAATATCATTAAGATATGCATAAGTTGACCCAACAAATTTGGCAGTACTTTCAAAATTACCGTTACCCGCATTATATGAGGTATTAAAGTTGATTAGGTGAAGTCTATATCTTATTGCTTTACCATAAAAACCCTTTACGGTCAAATAAAATATTGGCCATGGTAGATGAAAAAAGGATTTGTAGGGTGAATTGTTAGGTGATTCAAAAAGAGTTTTACCTCTTATATCTACGAAAGATATGTTTACCACAGGTACAAAGTTTACCCCCTTTACCTCTATTCTAACACTTGTCATTCCAAAAGATTGGCCCGACGCATCATGATTAGGTTCGTAAATCCCCTCCTTTTCGGGGTCTTTTGTTGGTTGTTCAGTGTAAACATCTGTCCATTTTGTATCGAGATATTCACCATCTTTATTTTGTAATAGGTTAAGAGTACCTTTAGCCACAGATGTCAACTGACCCCCACCACCATTTGTGGAGTTAAGTGTGGTTCTTGGAACTAAGTCAGCCTCCAAGTTTATATAGTAAACTAAATCTTCGTGACTTGTAGATCTTGGTTCAATAATACCATCAGACACAACACTATTAGGGTCAATGTAAACAAGATTGTTTTGATTAACCTTAACTAATATGTTTTCACTATTTGTGGTATCATTCTTCGCCATAATATAAGTTGTACAACTCTACCGATTTTTTATATTCTTGTAAAGCACTAACCAAGGGAAACGGTATTCTTAATGTAAAGTTATTGGGAACCTCAAACTCTATACTTCCCGCCAATGGGTTTGCTTGTAATATTAACCAACCAAAAACAGGCGTGTTATAGTATTCTTGGGAAATCTTATCAAATCTATCTTTCCCTTTTTTATATTGTACATACTTGTCTGTGGACCTAATTGGTATTTCAATGCCAGGGACTATTTTAAAATCTCCCTCCTCCTCGAAAAACTCATACCTATTAAAATATTTTCTACTCATTTTTAAAGTGGTTTAATTTAGATCCAAGTTCACCCATAGTAGAATGGACTTTTGTTAATGTTTCTTGTTGTGATGAATCGGTAATTGGTACCTGATCTATTACTCCGAAGTTAAGTTCAGAACTGTTTTTCTTAGGTTTCCATTTAGAAAGTCTTATTCTATCCTCTTTTGTTTCATCAAAAAACTTATCGACCTTTCTATCAATTTTATCTTTTATGTTGGGTGGAAATAATGTTGTATCCGCCTCATATGTTTTTTTCACTTCAGATTCACTACCACTTAATAATAGGGATAATATTTCACTTAGTGTATCCACATCTACCGAAAGACTGTTAAAATTATAAGTTGTGTCTATTTTTTTCTCGAACTTATCATAGTTTTTGTCAAAATAGTCCATCATGTGATCAATTTCGGAATAAACCGATTCATAAGTAAAACCTGAAAGATTTGCTTGTGTAGCGTTACCTTCTACAATCATACCATCACTCACATACTTCGTCAAGTAATTAACTTTATCTAAATTAATTATAACTTTATTTCTTGCTGATTTTATATTTTTGATTGCTTCATTAGTTAATAAAGAATCTAACTTATCTTCAACTAATTTTCTCAACACGGGTTTTAATAATTCATTAGACCTCTCCATTTTAGGGTCGTTTAAAAATCTATGAAATTTAAACATTGTAGAAACATCTTCAGATTCAATAGTTGTCACTAATTTTGTTTTAAGTTCTATTAAAAATAGATCTAAAGTTCTGATTTTATCAAACTCACCAAACATAGTTATTTCTCTTGTTGAAGTGGTTGACGTATTAACATCATACTTATTTATCTTTCTATAATCGGGTGAAAACGCTAACGAATGTATATGTGGACCAAATTCCGTCAATACTGTATTGTATGATTCCTTATAAGTGTTAAAATATGATTCTATATCCGTATTTAATCCACTAATAATCTCACCATAAGAAAGTGTCTCTCCTGACCCCCCAATGTAAACCCCTTGTTTAATTTCATTTTCTTCTAATGGTTCACCATCAGGTGTTTGAGAATTGGACCCCGCCGATTGTAGTTGTTCCAAAAACTCTTTCGTAAATTCTTCAGGATCTTTCCCATCGATATTACTTGTACCAATAGACCTTGGATCATACATCTCTGTGTTTGCGAAGAAATTAGACGATAACGCGTTTTGTAACCTTTCAACAGGTTTATCTAATCCTTGTCCACCAATAAAGTTTACTTGTAGAGTCACATTAGCAATCATTGGTTGTACACCAATACCTTCAGGATTTAAATCCCACACACCTTCGTCGTAATTTATATTAACATCTCTAATCGCAATCTTAGAGTGATAAAAATCACCAATTCTCACCACACATATTGGTGGTGGACCGAAACTTGTGTTTCTCGCATTTATGTCATTATTATCCGCAATACCCTTAAGTGGTATTGTATCACCAGGTCTAACACACTGTAAAAGGAATGTTAACCTCGCGTTCAAACCTTCGGGTGTTGTTGAGTGGAAGGCGGGATGGAAATATTTTAATTTTTCTGTTAAACTTTTAAAAGTTGTGGGTGAGTCCTCCTCTAACGCTTTGAAATAATAACACTCAGACAACGTCTTCATGATAATTTTTTTCATTTCATTAATAGGTGGTTTCTTTACCTTAGGTGTTTCGATAGTTCCTTCAGGTGTTAATTTTACCTTTGGATCATCTGGTGGGTCTGGTAATTTATCTATTGGTGTTTCTATGAACTCAACAGTTGCGTGCCTACAATAAAACGTAACAGGTGCGGTTCTCTTCAGTGCACTACTAGATCGTATTTCATCTTCGTGACAATTTACTGAAAGACTATCTCCACCGAATAAGTTTTCAGTTTTACTGACTGTTTCCCCATTTGCGACATAACCTATACCTATACCACCTTCTATACCCTCATACCCTAATTTTTCAAAACTGTAACTGAGTTTTTGTTCTACTGAAGGAACCCCTGATGATGGTACAACTTTTGAAAAGTCCTCTCCATGATCATTACCGTTTTTATCTAACCCCTTCATAACGTCTTTAAATACACTATGTGCTCTTCTTGCCGATAGTTTTACGTTGTAATTGTTATCAGCAACAGACGAAGTACTTGTGTATATTTTGATAATAACATCTTTAAGTTCTCCATTTTCTATTCTTGATTTAATACCTTTTAATTTATCATCGTATGTTGTCTTGTTTTCTGTGAGTCTATCAAAACCTGCAGATATTTTTGACCTAATAAGGTTATAATCAGAAGTACTACCAGTTATTCCCTCAGACTTACCATATAGGTTTTTTATGTCGTTCTTTTTGTTAACCGTTAGAGGTGCAGTAAAGACCGTATCCAATCCATTTACTAAATCCTTCATGTAGGACCCATCAGGTGGTGTTCCCGTTGCTGGTCCTATGTTCGCGGTATAACCCGAATATTCTTGACTGAATGTGGTTGCACATGTTACCGCACTTGACCCTATCCTTGGGTAATCATTCCTAAAATATAGATTTATTAAGGTTTTCTCGGGTGATTGTTCAATAGGACTTAAATCGGGTGTCTCATATTCACTATCATCAACTTCCACTTTAAATTTAGTAATTGATTCTTTGTCAGGATTGTCCGCTTCCAAGTATTTTTTGATACTTCCTATATCTTCCTTCGTTAATGTCGTGTATGTTCTTATTAATTCATAGAAATCTAATTCTTCACATCCCGCAAAAAACGCATTTATATAGTTATCAGATTCTTCATCTGACATTCCTTTAAAGACTTTAGTAACTAAAAGATTTAATATACTAGGATGATCGACAACTACTTTAAATGATATTTGTCCTGATCTCTCAGTAGATTGATAGGTATATATCGGTTCAGGTCTACCCAAAAAGACATTACTTTCCCATCTCGCACTATTTTGTTCTGATACCTTTATATCGTATGGTGGGAACCACATTACTCTACCTCCATTAGGTCCTCTTTCACAAAACGGTAAGTCTGTGTATGTAAACCCAGGTAGTGTAGATGTTTTCCACGCTAAATTCTCAAGTGAGAACATGTATTTTTTTGCCATGTATCCATCACCAAATGTGGATTCAACAATATTTGTTGATCCTTCAAATGACCCCTCACCATTAGACATTGGTGCCATATTTAAATTCCATGGTTTTGACATTACACTAGAATCAAACTTTCTTATATTACCTGTACGTTTCATTGTATCAGACATATTCATATATGGGTCGTCTTTTGTCCATACTCTACAGTATTCAACACCTGATTCTTCCCCAAATTTATCCACATACTTTACTGCCGATCCTCTCGACATCATTACGTTACCTTCTCTAAATATTCTACTTGTTTGGTCAATAGCGTTAGCTACGTGTGACCTCGCAGCTCCACCATCAGATGGCATGGTCTCAAGTAATTCTTGAGTTTTACCTAAAATAGAGTCACTCCTAAATCCGTATTTAGTGGATAAACTTTCTTCTAATTGAGATCTTTCTACTTGGTATTCGAGATTACCTTCACCTAATTTATTTTGTGATTTACTACTGTACCATGTTAATTTACCCCCAATTTGACCACCTTCAACCACAGAACGTTGTCTTTCGAACAATGCCGTCTGTACGGGGTCAAACATTAAACTTAAATAATAACTACTTCTGACGATGTTGTCATTGAAATCACCCATCGCATATTTTACATCTTCCCCTCTATCATCACCAATGTATGCAACCCCTCTTGGTGCTCCCATACCTAAAACATCATTAATTGCATCACCTACCTTGTCAATAAAAGTGAATAGTTTAGATGATTGTTGTGATCTCGCAGTTTTAGTATAGTTCGGTGCATATGTTGAGTAACTTAAATTATCAAATAAAACGTCCTTCTGACCTGAACCTAGATATTCTATCATTAAGTCAGATGGTTTTCTCGATAATTTTGGTCTTCTTTGAATTCCAATTAAAGAACCTAATACCCCCGTTACATCTTGTATTACTGCACCTAACCCTGTTTGTGCTTCAGGTCTATTAACTGTCGGTCTTCTTGGGTTTGTTAGATAATCGCCAGGTATTTCACTCCATGGAAATTCTACACCCGCAACTGTTTGTAAGAAATCAATTGCCTTACCCGCTATGGTTTTGGCAACCGTTACTTTAAAATTCTTCTCTATTAAACCTTCTTTACCTGTAACAATATTAACCGCTGTCGCCAAATTACCTTCCAACGCATCTATTAGTCTTACTCTACCATAAGTGGCAGCAACCAAATTTTGTGTTATTCTCGCTAAAACAGGTCCTTGTTTATTTTCTCTAATATGTCTTGCGGCAAACTTCATCAACCTTGACTCATTGTCGTAGTTGTCGGTTGTCATAATACTAATTAAATTACTGTAACTTCCTTGAACGAAATATTCAGGGTATAAACCTAAATCATCAATCCTTGTTAAATTTCTTAAAGTATCAACAGTACTAAAATTTTCTGTAGTAAACGTGTTTGAATTTTGGGGTACTGATAAGTAAGTACTTAGATTATCATCTACATCCCCCTGATCCACATTTGAATGATCACTAAGGGACTCTACAGAGTATGCGGAACTAGTAAACGTCTGAGGACCGTTAGGTTGTTGTAACGTCCTATTTAATATACTATCCCTAAATTGACTTGTAGAATCGAAATCTAAGTTACTTGGCATAATTTCTTTTTAATATAAATAGATTTAAGATGAAAAACCCTCAAATTAATTAGGGTTTAAATAACCTTTACCCGCAACCCATCTCTCAGGATTTAACGACCATTCCTTTTGATAAAATCCAGTAATTGCGTCTTTAGCGCTAACCTCTACTTTAAGAGTGTCTGTCTTACCCTTTTCAGTGGTTGATTCTGAAGAGGTATTTTTATTCTTTTTAAATTCGGATGGGTCTATACCCATTTTTTCTTGTGCCGCCTTTATAATTGCCGCTTTTTGTTCACCGAACATTGTTACCAACTCATCGGTTTCTGTCCCTAACATTTTACTTAAATCAACTCCTCCCTCTTTAGCACCCATCTGAGACAATGCCCGTACCGCTTGGTCTCCGACACCCGCAACTTCTAATCTTGCCAACATCGCAAGGTAATTAACATCCCTACTTATGTTTTCGACTAAAGTTACTTGTTCTCTTATGAGGTCTTTTTCTGATTTATCTTTAAATTCATCTTGGAAACCTATTAATTTGTCGGCTAAGTCACCATTTAATTCACTTAATTTAATTGAACTTTTTCCAAACTCTTCTTCCAATCCCGCAGCTTGTAGATCAATTGACATTTCACCATCTTTCATTCTCGCGAGGTTGGTTAGAATTTGTACTTGATCCTCATCAATATTTAATCCTTCTAATGATAACGCCGCCTGTTGACGTTCTTGTAGTGCGATTGCTGATTGGGTAAGTTCAGCCATGTCTATACCTAATTTACCCGCAATTTCTCTTGCCTGTCTAAGGTTGGCACCTGTAACTTCAAACCCACCTGTTTCCATATTGTAGGTTGCTAAGTTACCCGCAACACCTTCTAACGCTCCCTGTAATCCTTCAACCTCATTGGTTGCCATATACATAAGTCTTAATGGATCGTTAAAGTCTCCAAACGCAGCACCTAAAACACCCAACTCTGCGGATAGTTCCATCGCACCTTCAGGTGAAAATACCTTATCAGCAACTTTAAATGTCTCACTTAAACTCATTCTTATTTCTGTAGACCTTCTTACCATTTTTTCAAGACCTTCTACTCCTTGAGAGAAACCATATTCATTCAGTTTTCCAACATTCTCTATCATTCCCTGAATGGTTTGTCTTGATTGTATTCCAACCTCTAAAGATCGTTTACCCGCATCTGCAATAGACTCTTGTGCTTGTGCCGCTCCGATACCTACTTTTTCAAAATCATCATACGCACCAATTACTTCAGACATCTTCATACCATATGCACCAGAAATTTCTCCTGCACGTACCAACATATCCTCACCAACTAATGCAAATCTACCCGTATCTTCTATTAATTTACCTATAGAATCGGTCATCTCCTTAAAAGGAATACCCATTCTTCTTAATTCTGGTTGGGCCTCAGTTACAGATTCTCTAAACTTTTGAGATAACTCACCCGCCAAACCTAATTCTTTATTAACAAACGTAAGTAAATAGGATTGTTCTTTTACATAATCCCCTATACCATCCATTGCCGTTTTAATTAGTGAACTAAAAACCGCACCCACGGTACTTCCACCATCAGTTGGTGGTTTATAATTCTTAACTAATTCCGCAATAACATTGGTATCTTCAGGTGCGTATTGTTGTAATGAGGCACCGGCAATAATATCGGTAACGGTGGATCGCATGTCAGCACCACCAATTGAGTTACCACTTGAACCGTTATTACCACTACTTTGTAACCTTGAAAATATCGCATTCTGTTCTTTCTGAGCTTGTTTAGGGGTTATATTACCCTTATCAACCTCTGACATTAAATTGGCTAGTTCCCTTTGCGTTTTCTTGTCCATATAGATAAATACTAGTCGGTAGACTTTTCTAACTCTATAATTCGTTCGACGTAGTATCTTCTCATAAACACGGGCATCTCTAAAACATCCCTATGTGAGAACCCTTTTCTAAGTAAAAAAATTGTTTCAGTAAACTGCGCGCTTTTATAGTCCGTAGAAAGGACGAAAAAACTCCACCCCAAAGTCTACTCTAAAAGTGACTTTTTCTCCTGATGGGGCGACTGCGTGGTGTACTAAGTTTACACCTGGTTTTACTTTATTGATATATTTTCTGAAATCTTGAGAGTCTAATATAGGTAAGGTTTCAATGAAATTTCTTATATTCATTTGATCTTTATTACCTTTAACACTCTTAATTAGTTTTTCTAATCTTTTTGTAACAATAGGAGGAGCACCAAGACCGTTCCAACTTTTAGTTATATCTTCTAAATCTTGTTCGTCTTTTGGTGTAAGAAATTTAAATGTAATATCTACTTTAGATTTTTCCATAAAATATGGATATTCACCGTTTTCATCTTCTTTTAAGTCGAATTCTTTATAAGTAAGTTCACTTAAATCAACTGTATGTTCAAATGTCTCTTCCGTTTTAGGGTCTTTTAACTCTAGTTTTAATTCTGAACCAAATGCAGTATTACGTAAGAAAATTAAGATTGCCTCTTTATCTTCTCTTGTTAAATCTTCAACAGGTACATCTTTAGTTAAAACTTTTCTTTTTAAAAGTTCTGTAACAATGTCTCCATTTGCTGCTAAGTTTGGTGAGGATAAGACATTCTCATCCGCCGCGGTTAGGTATGCTACCTTTAATGCCTTTACACCATTTGGATAGTATATACCTCTACTTGGTAATTCAACAACATCGTATTGAATTGTCGGGTCTATTCTATATTCGTTTTCCATACTGTTTAAATCTAACTATTAAATACTATAAAGTAAAGTTTAAATGAAATAAAAAAGGGGACCCTTATAAAAGATCCCCTTGAAATATATCGACAGATTATTTTTTTAATATACTTGGATACATCTATCCATTCTCAATGTACAATCAATCGTTGCTAATGCATCGTTGTTATAATCAAGTTCGTTGAAGTTTAGGTCAGTCATAAATGAACCTTGTAAAATCCATTTTTCAACCACAACACCTGTTGGGTCTAACATTTCTAATTCAATATCTTTTTTATACCCTGCAGCATAACCCATTCTTCCTGTTACTGATTCTGCGTGTAATCTAAACCATTCCATTAACGCTTGAGACGCTGATGGTCCAATTGGATCTTTAAATTTAACTCTTAGTTCATTCCATACGAATCTACCTGCAACATAAGTTGAAGTATTTAAGAAAGGAATTTCTACTGAGTTGATTTTTGCACTCGGTCTTGCTGCCGATGTTACATACCATTCGTTAATACCCAATGATGATGGGAACCTAACGATAAATCGGTTAACTCTTTTCGGTTCGTAAGGAACCGGCATTTTCATTAATAAATCTGCCATGTCTGTATTTTTGTTATATTTGTTATTCTATTATTATAAATATATCTCTTCACGAAATATTTTTCTTTTTTATTTGAGAACTACTTGACATTGTCAATTAATTTCCGTATTTTTTTATTACCCAGTAATTACTAGTATGAAATATAGGATATAAAGTATATAATATATTAAATCTAGTATATATTAAACCAGTATATACTGGGGTCATCTCAATTTTTACTTTTGGATAGGGGAGAGTCGTTAGACCCTCCCTTTTCCTTTTTTATTCTATTAGATATTCTCAAACGATGCCCCTGTTGGAGTAATTAAGAATTCTACATCAATAAATTCAAGAGATCTAGTTGGTTTAACATAAATCTTACCTCTTAGTGTGTTTGCATCTATATCTTCTGGATCATTAGACACTACTACTCTAAATTCATATAAACCTCTTTCTTTCTTAATAGATTCTAATATTGGATTAACCAATCTTAAAAATTCATTTCTTACCTGTTCGTCGTTTTGTTCAAATAACAATCTAACGGCAACTGCTGAAATTAATTTTCTCGCTCTTAGTAGTAATCTTCTTACGTTGATTCTATCAAGTGCAGATTCTCTAACCTGTAATGTTTTATTACCCCAAATTATTGTTCCCGTATCTGAGAATGTTGCAATTGGGTTAATTCTTGCATTATATAAATCATCTCTATTATCTAACGTCAACTTCTTCTTCGCTTTAATTGCGTTTACCAAACCTCTTTGGTATCCAGCTACTGCGAACCAAGGATAAGAAACATTATCGGTCAATGCAATATTCTTACACACCTCACCTGTTGGTGGAATATATAATTGAGTTGCATTGTCCCCATCTCTTACTTGTATCCAAGGCCAATATGTTGCCGTATAGTTAGTATCTAAATCAACTTCATCCAATTGGTCAACTATTTCGTCAACATCTGAAGTATTAGGTGAGTTAGTGATGTATAATGAATCCGCTCTATCACCTTCAATCATATCAATTGCTTGATTTGTTAATGAACTGTGATTATAGAAATCAATACCTGGTGTTGCAAATATGTTAATATCAACCGCTTCAGGGTTAGAGAACGTTTCAATTCCCGCTAAATATGCGTAGTAATCTGAGTTTCCAACAGTATCACTAAATACACCCTGATTAGATGTGTGTCCACTTACATAAGTGTTTTTACCAAAGATATAACCATCTCCATTTGTTCTTGTTCCTCTATAGATATCCCAACCATCAAAACCACCACAAACCGTGAATGTGAATTTTCTGTATGATTTAGTTTCTAATAAACCTTTATTGTTTCCTTCTAAATCATATGGTGTCGTTTTAAAACCTGATATGTTAGATGCCTGACTTGAAAGGTGAAAACCATTTGAGGTTGAACTCGCAGTGTTTCCTTTGTATTCAAATAAATCTCTATCAAAACCAATTTGAGATGATAAACCTAAAGTAACTTTTCTAATTTTATCTCCGTTTGTTTTTTGTTCTGTACCTTGTGAGTTATAAGAAATAACATCACCCGCCACATTATATTTTGTTTTGAATAATACGTTACCAACTTTAGATGTATTTAGAAAATCTGATGTGAATCCTTTAAATCCTGCAGGAAATGCATCAACGGGTGCGTCTATAGCCATGTTCAACATTATATATTTTGAACGTAACTCATATTCACCGTCTGATGTACCTATTTTCTTAGCAATATATCCTGGTAAGTCAGGGTTCATTGTACATCTTGAGAATTTCTCAAGTACTGAAACATTATTATCAGTATCGTTGAAGTCTCTAATAATCAAATCGAACTCACCCGAATCAAGGTCAATATTTTGAACTTGTATTTTTAATTGTGTGTTTGCAGCATCTCCATCTGAAATACTAATTACACTAAATAAGTCAGAAACAATACCACCTCTCACTTCAGATACAACTGTTGGTGATGCCGGTGTCTCCCATTGATTTAAGTAATCATTACCCACATTATGTGAAATATGTTCAACATCTAAACCTCTAACAAGTCCTTGTCCGTAAAGTGCAGATAATAATTTTGGGTACTCTTCAAAAACATAAAGAGGTACTTCATTTTTCTTCTTATCGAAATTAGTGTTACCTAATACTTTAGAAACATACTTAGTAGATGAAGTATTCAATGTACATGTGAATGACTTAGCACCACTTGTAGATCCCGTAACACTTAGTGTAAATTCAGATAATGGGTCACTACCTAAAGTAGATGATGTAATATCTACATCACTTGATGTTGTTAACTCAAGATTTAAAGTTTGCCCTTGATAAGACCCTCTTGGTCTTAAAGATAATACAACCATATTGTCATAATCAGAATTTACTGATGCATTATACTTGTATTGTATGATTTTAAAACCGTTATCGGTCGAATTAAATACAAAAAGGTATGAATATACCCCGTCTATATTTCCAAGACCGTCTACTGAAAAGTACGTATTGTACCAATTGTTATTATTGTTTGTACCTATTGGTCCTGACACTTCTAAAGATTGTGTTAAACCTACCGTCTCTGATCCATCAACTAAACCAATAGTAAACCATGTTCCGTCCACTACCGATAAATTTCCGATAGAATCAACGACACTATTTCCATCATTTGCGGTTTTCCCACTTAGGTCAGCAATAAATGCGGAAGTTGAAATATCTACTGAAGTACCTGATAGTGCGTCTACAACATTTGTAGTTCCACCTGTAAGGTCTACTGTTACCCCTCCTAATGTTTTAATTGCGTATGTTATTTTTGGTACGTAACCCGTTAAACCTAAAACTCTTGTTACAAATAGTTGGTTAGATTCTTGAAGGTATGATTTTGCGACATAACCCAATTCGTATTTTGGGTTACCGTCCGAAAATTTAGTTGGTGAAGTAGGTCCGAAATATGTTTTGAATTCGTCAAAATTTCTTATTAGAATTGGTTCAAATGCAGGTCCTTTTAGTGCCTCACCTGATAACCCTAATGTGGTCACACCCACACTTTGTGCTACGAACGTTAAATCCTTTTCTGAGGTATATACACCTGGAGAAACGAATACTCTGTTTGAATTTGCCATCGATTAACTTTAATTATAAATTTTTATTGTTTACTATAAATATCTTAGTTTTTAGTAAAGAGTTCCCAAGTTTTCTATTTTAGGATATTTAAAGATATTTTTTTATCTATATTTATCTTTATGAGCGACAAAACCCCCAAAAACATCAAAATAAGTCAAAAACACCACGATATATTAAAAAAGTATTGTGATGATAATGGATTTAAAATTTATAAAGTTGTGGAAAAGTGGATAGAAACCAATTGTGTGGACCGAAAAAGAGGTTTATATGATGAATAGGTTTCTGCCAATTAAAATTAGATCATGTATGTGTGGCGGGTTTGTGCCAATTAAAATTCAAAAATATCCCAGTAGTTTTTTTATAAAACCCAAAAAACCCAGTAGTTTTTATAGAAAACCCAAAAAACCCAATGGGTTAATTAAAATAAATAAGTGACACCTATTCTTGATCCGACTCGAGGAGTACCATTTAGTGTTACTTCTG
>JACKZZ010001129.1_pt1 | contig 42856 bp, 45 predicted proteins | sample 8027871 | NCBI WGS metagenome assembly JACKZZ01 (sample SAMN15724774, study PRJNA655200) | protist metagenome | isolation source: fluorescence activated cell sorting (FACS) single amplified genomes of... | place: USA: West Boothbay Harbor, Gulf of Maine | collected 2000-07-19
GCAAATAAAGATGCAACTAATCCTCCTAAAAATCCAATAGAATAATTATGAGTAACTCTACTTGCAGTTATCGACTGACTAATAATATTCTCGATATCACTTTTTTTATGATTAATAATTCCAATTATACCAGTTCTCATAGACGCTCCATTACCACCCATTGATTTATCATACTTTAATTTATTAATTGATCTATTTGTTCTTATAAATTCTAGAGAATCCATTGTTGTTAATCCAGGAAATCTTTTATCTTCCTTTAATTTATCAACTATTTTTAAATATTCATCAATATAATTTTCTTCCTTTCCACCTGCAATTGTTGCTAATCCAGTGGCAATCATCATAATTGTATCATCAGATGATTTCCATTTTGAAATATCTATATTTGAAAAACCACCTAAAGAGAAGAAATTATGTAGTATCTCAAAATTAACTGAAGATGACTGTAAATTATTATTAATAGATTTTCCAAAATTAAATTCCCATCTTCCATTAAATGAACCTAATGTATCAAAATAAGATGATAGAAATATAGAAGCTGTTATTTTTTCTTTAATACTCATTCGTTTATTATACAATATTAGAAAAAATTCTTTTTATTTACATCAAAATTCGCATAAAGGTTTTTTTTATATTGTATATATAATGTCAAAGCATTTAATTGAAATTAACTTTGATCAATTAAAATTTAATTTATATGATTTATTGGGAGTCACTAAAGATTCTTCTACAAAAAAAATTAAGAAAGCGTTTAGAGCATTAATAGTAAAATTTCATCCAGATAAAAATGATGTCATAGATGATGAAATATACAATCATTTAACTATATCTAATCAGGTATTAACAAATGATCAATTAAGACAAAAATATGATAATTGGTTAAAATCATTTGAGGTTAATCAAAGTCATGAGAATTTAAAAGAGAAATCACAAAATTATATAAATGATCAGCCGAAACAAACTAATAATTATTCTTTTGAACAATTAGAAGATCAATTAAACAAAAAACATGGATTTACTGATGATAATAGTTTACCGATGAATGAAAGTATTTATAATAAGAAATTTTCTGAAATTAGAAATGAAATGAAGAATTTAGGACTAGAAACAATAAGTAAAGAAGAATTTAGAGGATCAAATGATTTCAATAGTAAATTTTCAAATAGAAAAATAGATGGAAATTTAAAAAATCAGATTATCAAGGTAGATAAAAAATCTGAAATTATGGAATTGAATAATAGTGAAATTGGAAATAAATTTCTGTCAATAAATAACTATGAAATGTTGTATTCAAATGATGGAGTCGATACTCAGGACTATGCAAGCCTAGAACAAGGATTTGGTTTATTACCTAGTGAAGATGATTTACAATCAAAAGCAAATAGATCAAAGAATTCATTTTCATCATATGTTGAAGATTATAAGAAAGAGGGCGATATGATTTTAAAGAAAAATCACTAAGACAAGTTTGATATTACATCATCTAAAATATTTTTAATTTCTAAATAATCAAGAAATTCATAAGTTGATTCTTTACCTTTATTTATTAATTCGTATTTTCTATCACGATCAAATGTAAAATCAACAGAATCATTAATACCAGAATTTACTTTAATTATAAAATATTTGTGTTTTTCTATTTTTTTATTAGCTGATGTAAAGAAAATTTGACATAAGCCATTAATATAACTAACAAGATTATCTAATTTATTATCATTACTATTTGTAGTTGAAATTCCAATAGTTGTTTCAGGTTCACAATATTCAATACCAAAGTTTTTTAATAATCCACCATCGATATAATAATTATTATTATATAAAACAGGAGTAAATATAAAAGGTAGAGACATAGACATTCTAATAGCTAAAAATACAGACATATCAGGTTGTGAAATATGGTCAAAAATCTCTATTTCGGACTTTGTATAGTTAGTTACTATAATTCTAATCCTTTTTTCTGTTAATTCAAATAGTTTTTTAAAAGTAATTTCTCTTAATTGAAATCTTTCAAAAAGAAAAGACTTGGCAACTTCAATTATCTTTTCACCATTATCTAATCCATAATTTCTAAAAAGATTAATACAATCAACTTTTGGTTCAATTTTGTTAAGATCAAACATTAATAGAAAGTCTTTTATTTGGTTTACAGAATATCCAAGAACAAAAAAGAAAGATAGAATAGATCCAACAGATGTACAAACATAGGAGTCAATATCTTTTAAGAAAAACCATTCTTGTTCTTCTAATATTTCTAAAGATCCAATATAACATAAACCTGATGTCCCACCTCCACCTAAACATAAAGTATTAATTTTTAAATTATTTTTATAAGGATATTTAGACATAATTATTATTTAATGGAATATCTTTTTTTTTTAAAACGATTACCAATAATTGAACAATTTGGTAGAAAAATTGTTAAATTTGGTTTGAAAGTTTTATTCTAGATTTTTTATATGACCGAGCTCATTCCACACTATTTTAATATTAAATATTTCTTCCAGTTTATAAGATGTTCAGAATTGGTATTATTTTGGGTACACTTATTTAATTGTTTTGTAAGTGCATATGTTTACGAAAGAAATAGATCATTTTTTTTAGTGATTAGTATTATATTTAATTCATATCTGAATCAATACCTAAAAAATTATGTATGTAAACCCATATTTAAATTAGTAGGTGATTACATACCTATATTAGGTCAAGGAACAAGACCTAATGGAGCTGTAGATTGTGGATATTTTACATCCTGTCCAAATATAGAATCATCTAGTTTTGGATTTCCAAGTGGTCACAGTCAATTTGCTGGATTATACAGCGGTTTTATGATTAGAGATATTTTAAGTGAATCACCAGATTTCACTTTTAAATCCCTGCCTAATACAAAAAAAGTTAATGTAGTATTGTATTCATTATATATATTAGTAATGATGTTTTCAAGAGTTTATATTCAAGGGTGTCATACAGTAGGACAAACAGTATTTGGTGCATTAATAGGAATTTCTTTGGGATTTTTTTTTAATAAATTATATAAAAATTACATATTGAAATTTGATAATAAATTTAAAACAATTACATATTGTTTAGATAATTACAAAGTAAAATCATCTTTGATAATAATAGTTATTATTCTTTCAATATTAACTCGTTAATTTATAGAAATGAAATATTCTAAGTTTATCATAATGGTGAACGCAAAAGATTTAATAAAACAACAGAAAGAAAAAGAAAAAAAAAGAATAAAAACGTATGAAAAAATATATTTAAATATTGAGAAGAAAATAATTATTGCTAGTTCTACTGATTATAATTATTTATGGTATGAAATTCCCGAATATGTTATGGGATTCCCATTTTATAAACTAAATGATTGTACTAAATATATTATGGATAAATTAAAAACAAATTCTTTCGAGGTGGACTTTTATGAACCGAATATAATTCATATTAAATGGATTGGTTAACATATTGAATAAATCAATTTAAGGAAAATAATAATGGCAAATCCTATAAGAATTAAAACACAAATATCTTTGTTGTCATCAAATAGGTTATTTAATTTTTTAACCAAAGGAGGTCTAAATTTATTTCTTAATTTGTCTCTACATTTTTTACATTTCATAATATGGCTTACAAGTCTACCACAGTTTTTTTTATCTTTTATTGATTCAGTAAATGTTTCAATTAAAGATGAATCTGACATAGTTAGTGTTTCAGTAGGAATATGTACATGTCTCTTATCTTTTTTTTTATTTTTTGTATTTTTTGTCTTTATTTGAATTGACTCGATACTTGAAGTTGATATACAGTCTTCTTCTGTTGAATCTTTAAAATTTTTTGATATAAAATTTTGATGGCTTTTTCCCCAAGCTTCATCTATTGTACAAAAATTCATAATTATTGTCTATTGAGATAATTAAGTTTTATTAAAACCAAAATAAAATATTTTAAATATTTTTAAATTTAAAAAATACATATGAAACTTTTTTTTTCTAAAGTTTCATATATATGGAATTTGCTAATAGTTTACTAGATGGTTTTTATTCAATGACAACCTCACCAAATCAACTCATAGGAACATTTGTATCAATGTGTTTAGTCTTATATGGTGGTTTAGCTGGACCAAAATTGCCAAAGGTTTTTAAACAATTATTTGAAAACACATACTTTAAATTTTTCATCTTATCATTAGTTGCTTACTCTAGTGTAAAAGATTATAAAGTATCATTATTACTTGCTTTTGCTTTTACATTTAGTATCTCAATGTTTGATAACAGATATTTAACTGAATGTTTTACTGAATTAGAAAAGAATAGAGAAAGATTTTCCAATAATGAAGATACAAAAACCGCCGAATGCACAGCAAAATGTTTAGCAACTGCTAACTTTTCTCCAAAATGTGTTCCTGAATGTGTAGCAGGAAATTAAATTAACTATTAAAAAATAATTTACAATTGGTAAATTATTTTTCTAATATTGTATATATGCAATCAAAAATAGATTTTGATAGAAATAATTGTATTGAAATATTACTACTAATAATTTTTGTTGGAATTTTATATACTATATTTATTAGTTGTTTAAAAAAAAATGAAAATTTTGCAACAACATCTCCAGATGGTAATGAAGAAACAGAATTTGAAAGTTATGTACAAGCTGCTATTGATAATAAATTTACTAATGAATTATGGGAAGAAATTAAAGAATTAACATTAATGTATTCTTTCATCTATGAAATGTTGACTACTCTTGGAAAAAAACCACCTACATATTCTCTAACTATAGAAGAATATTATAAGACAAAGGAAAATTTTATTTCAGATTTGTTAAAACTTTATTCTAAAAATTAATTAAAAAGAATCATTTTAAAAATTTTTTATCTATAAAATTTATTTATGATGATAAAAAATTTTTTTATATATAGAAAGATTTTCTAAATCTTTCTATATATGAAATTAAGTACAGAAATTTTTAATGGTTTATTAGAGCCTCTATTCAAAAACAAAAGAATGGCCGTTATTGTAACTTTCTTTTTAGTATTTTATGGAGGAGCAGCAGGTCCAAAACTTCCATCTTTTATTATTGAATTATTTGAAAATCCAATCTTTAGAGTGTTCATTTTAAGTTTAATTGTATATAAAGGAAATAGTAATCCTATGTTATCAATCATGATTGCAGTATTTTTCACATTAATGATGGATATGATTAACAAACAAAGATTATTTGAAAAATTTACTAGAATTGAAAGATTTGGTGGACAAAAACTAAATTTTAGAGATGGTAATAAAGAGGGATTTGCCGATTTAGAAATTGAACTTGAAGATTCATCTCCAGAAGACACAGAGCCAATTGATAGTAATGTAGAAAAATTACCTTTTGAAGAAAATGAATTAAAAAATAAATTAGTAGGTAATGGTTATTTATCTATTGATCAATTTAATACATTATTTGTCGCAATGAAAGATAAATATAATAGTCAAGGAACTATGGTATTAACTAGTGATGAAATTTCAGGTATTTTATCAACTGATACTTTTGATGCTAGTTCTGAACTTGACTTGGATGGTATAGTAACTGAATTAGAAGGTGAACAATCTATTATCGAAACTCAAGATATGATGATGATTGATGACGAATTTGATGATAGTAATTATGGAGATATTAATGATCAACTAATAGATGAAGAAATGAATGAAGATATATCTAATCTTGGATTTTAATCACCATATATATTAAATTGAATAAACTGATTAATATAGATCAGTTGATTCAATGTATAATTAAAGACATTAATAACATTTGAATAAAACTATTCAGTGTAGGTAAATGAATTAATCGGAATATATTTTTAACTATAAATTAAATGAAAAATTATCTAATCTTTCTATATATATGCCAATTATTGATACAATAAAAAATTCGCTAGAATTTTTATTTAGTGACAAAAGAATGAAGGTTTTAATAACATTCTTCTTAGTATTTTATGGAGCAACTGCTTCACCACAATTACCAGACTTTATGATCAACTTGTTCAAAAATGAAATGTTCAGAGTACTAATTCTTAGCTTAATAGTCTATAAAGGAAATAGCAATCCAACATTATCAATATTAATTGCTTTTAGTTTTGTATTAGTTATGAATATGATAAATAAAAGAGAGTTAGCTGAAGGATTTAGAGAAACTTTTAAAGAAACTTTTGTAAATGATTATCCACAAATATCAAATAAAAATAAAATACTAGAAAACATGGTTAACTTATCTCCAGCTGAAATTTCACAAAAATGGACAGAACCAAAATATGATAGAATAAAAGAAGAACATGGTGGTATCCAATCAGTATGTACTAAAAATTTACCGCAAACTACATGGTCTGATTCATGTATTCCTATGTATATGGAAGATGGTGTCCCAAAAGTTGATCCAACTTGCAAAGAAACAACTTTAAGTAAAGCAATGAGAGGTGATACTCCAATTAAAGATGCAACAAACGTTGTATATGCAAAAGATGCTACTGGTGAATATTCTAGTAAAGAAGTTTTGCAATATACTGTAATTAGTGATCAAACTTCTCCTGATTTTGGAACATGTTCTTATCAATATAAAACTAGAAAATTTCCAATTAAGGAGTGTACCAAAGACGGAAGAGCTAAATGCGGAAACTTAGAATTTCCAGAAAATCTTTCAGAAATGGATTATTGTACAAATCCACAATACGAACAAGGTAATATGGGATCATGTATATTTACAAAAAAAAATAGCGAATAATTTTATTTTCTAAAAGATATTATATAAATAATGATAAATGTTGCAGGAAATATTCTAAGTTTAATTTTTAGTAATAAATATATTTCTACCTTATTAACAATGTTTTTAGTATTTTATGGAGGAAATGCTGCTCCTGATCTATTAGAAATAAAAGATTTTTATAAAAATTTTGCATTCAGAGTTTTTATTCTTAGTTTAATTGTTTATAAAACAGGAAATTTAACTAATAAAAATAATGAAAAGGTAACATATTCCATAGTTATAGCATTAGTATTTACTTGTATTTTTGAATTATTATTTAAAAAATGTAAACAAAAAGAAACATTTGCTGAAGAAGAAGAAGAAATCTATCCACAATGTTCTAATAAACCTGAAGCTGGTAGAAAAGTACAACAAGTTGTAAAAACTTTAGATGGTAGTTGTTCATTTATATATGATATACTAAAATATCCTAGTCAATTATGTACTGGTACATTTGATGGTATAAAATTCTGTACAAATAGCAGTGATCCCGCAAAAAAAGTACTTGGATGTTCAAAACTTGATCCAGAACAAGATTTTTGCATATATTATTACGACCGTAATATTAAAGAAGCTAATCAATTTGAATAATTCTTTCATTTAAACAAATTTAAATAGAAATATAATAGCCTTTTGATTAATTAAAAATGAATCTATTTATTTTTTTGTAGATAAAATTTTTTATCTACGAAAATATATATATGAATATTCAAAAGATACTAAATAGAATCAACAAAGTTGATTCTAAAAATACTATAGCTCCAATAACTATTATGTTTTTAGTATTTTATGGAGGGATTGCAGCACCAAAACTGCCTTCTTTAGTATTAAAACTTTTTAGTTTACCAATTTTTAGAGTTTTAATATTAAGTTTAATAGTATACAAAGGTAATAGTAATCCAACATTATCAATAATGGTTGCTGTAGGTTTTATATTAGTAATGGATAAAATTAAAAAAAATGAAACATTCAATAACACTAAAAAATATATTAAAAGAAAAAAAATTTATGAAAAATTTTCAAGTGATGATAAATCACCACATTTCAATTGTGATAATTTCTTACCGATGCCTGGAAGAACAATAATGAGTGTTGAACCAAAAGTTGATGGTACATGTAAAATTCATTATTTTTCACTACCAGGAGAAAAGATAGATTGTTCAATATGTCAAAATGAACCTGATCCTACAAAAGAAGTTGCTGATTGTAATTTAATTACAAATCAAGGGTTTTGTGAATATGAATATATGGAAATATATCCAGATGAAGTAGATCCTATATCTGAAGATCAAATTTCTGAACCAATAAATGAAGATCAAATATTAGATGAATTACAAGATATTTTTAGTGAACTTGAAAGTATGCAATCTGTAAATGAAAAAGAGTTAGATAAAATAAATAAAATTAAAGTAGGATAAATTGAATCAATAAAATTAATTTAAATCAATAGATTATATTATTTTAAAAAAAAGTTTAATATTAACTAAAAAGTTTTTATATACAGAAAGATTTTTTCTAATTCTTTCTATATATATGTTTAATTTTAAAACTATTGAAAATATACTTGGATACCCCTACAAATATGAAGCATCTCTCGCTCCTATATTGGTTTACTTTTTAGTATTTTATGGCGGTAATGCTGCACCAAAATTGCCAAATTTTATTTTATCTTTGTTTGAAAATCCAGTATTTAGAATTTTTATTCTTAGTCTTATCGTATATAAAGGAAACAGTAATCCATCAATTGCTATTCTTATAGCAGTTGGGTTTACTTTGGTAATGGATAGAATTAATAAACAAAATTTTTCTGAAGAATTTAATAATAGTATAGAAAAATTTACTAATAAATTAGAAGAAGATAATGAAGTTATTGAAAATGACACATCATCAAAAGAATTTGAAACTGATAATTTTGAAAATAATGAAGATTTTGTAAAAGAAGACACTTGTGATGGCATGTGTTCTAAAATAGATTATAATCAATTTGAAGGAAAAATAAAATCTGACGATTTTAGTCAAGAATACTTTAACACTATCAAAGATTGTATGGTTGTTGATTTACTACAAAATAAATCTAATAATGAAGTTAATAAAATTTTAAAAAAAATGGACTTAACACATAATGATATCGATGGTCCAATAGGAACTGCTTATGTAAATTACACAGATGCAGTATCTAGATTAAATCTATAAAAAAATTGAAATATTTATAATTACCTTATTGATAATTATAAGAATGAGAAAAATTAATAATGAAAATACATTCAGCAGAATCAATATATCAAACGTTAAATGAAATTGATACTAATTTTAATAAAATTGGTACTACTATTAATAAAATAACAGATAAACTAGAAAGTAGAATTAAGAAAATAGAAAAATATGAACAAAGCACAATAAGTTTATGTAAAGAATTTTTTACAACTAACCCAATAACATATATGGAGGAAAAAGATTATTACAATATAATATTTGCTACTTTAGCTTTAGTTTCAGTAAATTATTTATATTTAAATTATTAAGGATTGGAAATTCTATATATTCTGGAGATTTATTTTAATGCGTTATTTTAAAGAAAAGAATATTAATTATTATTATATGGATTCAGAAAGTTCTCAAGATATTAATATTAATGCAGTAAATAATATAAATAACATTAGCATAGTACCAGGTAATAATGATTCAGCAAGAAAACCTGATACAAGTGACACTGACTATTATCTTGGTCTATTAGCTAATAAACAAAAATTAAATGATGATTCAGATAATAATTCAAATTGTTCCTCGTCATTAAGTGAAATTATGGAATCAGATAAAAAAAGTGAAACAGATTCGGATACAGATAGTTCAAGATCATCAAGTATTGCTTCGTCAAGAAAAAGTGCAAGAAGTGCAAGAACTCCAAGACATTCTCCTAAAACTCCTCAAACATTTAGTGCTGCTCCTTTGACAGGAAAATCTCCACTTCAAAATGAAAACGCTTTAAAAGAAAGTAGAATGAAAAAGATAGAATTGTTAAGAAAATTATCAGAATTAAAATCAAAAGGTTATGATTTATCAAAGGCATATGATTTTAATTCATCAATAGAAGAAATGGAATATGAATATGAATTACTAAAAAGTTTTGCCAATAAAAGAAACGGAATTAAATTATTTAAAAGTTGTATGTGTAATGGTATTTCTATTATAGAAATGTTAAATGATAAATATGATCCATTTGATTTTCATCTTACAGGATGGTCAGAACATATGTCTGTAGAGGTTGATAGTTACGAAGAGGTATTAGAAGAATTATATGAAAAATATAAAGGAACAGGTAAGTCTATGCCACCGGAAGTAAAACTTGTTTTATTAGTTGTTGCATCAGCATCAGCTTATCATTTCTCAAAATCAACATTTAAGAATTTACCAGGTGTTGAAACTGCAATGAGGAATAATCCTGATATGATAGCAAAAATGTTAAATCCTAAAAAGGAACCTTCACAATTTCAAACACAACAAGAATTACATCTTCAAAAACAAAGAGAATTGGCTATACAAAGAGAAAAAACTGCAAGATCGTCACAACCTGCTAACATAAATCCTATAAGGACACAAGCAACAAGACAAGAAAACCCTGTTTTAAAAGCACCATCTAATGTCCAAAATATTTTACAAAGAATTCATTCACCACCTCAAAATAATAATAATTTAGATGAATTTAATGTAAATAACTCAGAAACTGAATTACAAGACTCAAGTTCAAATAATGATAGAATTGTACAATCAACATCTGCTTCAGACAAAAAAGGCGGAAGGAAGAAAAAATCAATAATGACTGTACTATAAGATTAGTTACTATAGAAATTAGTTTAATATTTTTTCTTTTTAGAATATCTAAAAAGAAAAATAATTAATTTTGTTGAATCAAAAACTTTATTCTATCGAAACAACTTGTTGGCCAATAAGTTGTTTCAAATCAATTTAATTGGTTTCAGTAAAATTTAAAAGTTCGTCAATAATATCACCTCCTTTTAAATCCTTTTCAACTTCTTTTTCTACATTCTTGAATGGATTAGATTTTTTGCTATCTTTAGATCTATCACTTTCTTTACTTTCTTTTTTAATATCTTCTGCTTTTTCTTCTACTTTTTGGTTTACAGTATCAAAGAAAGTTTTGACGTCAGCAATTTCTTTAGTAGCTTGTAAAAATTCTTTTCTACCTTTATCAATAGCTGCTCTTTCCTTCTTTAAATCTTCTTTTAATTCTTTATTTTCTTCAGATAAAGTGTTACTTTCTTTTTCTAATTTTTCTTTAGCAGCTACAATTTCTTCTAATTTTTTAGCACCATCTTCTAATTGTGATATTTTTTCATCATATTCTGATTGTAGTTTATTTCTTTTACCTTCATTATCTTTATTTTGGGTTTCTGATTCTTTCATTAATTGATTATGTCTTTCTTTTAGTTCACCCATTTTTTCAATAATTAGATTCATTTTTTGATCGAAAGATTCTTCTTCTTTTACTTCTTCTTTTTTCTTTTCTTCACCACCATACATACTAAATTTTTTGGTTTCAATACTTTCGAGAATAGATCCTCCTTTTTGATTATTTGAATTATTAACAATTCTAAAAAATGAAGTTAGTTCTTCAGTATTCATATATACAAAGATAGAAAATTTTGTTTCAAGTAAAATTTTTAGATAAAGTTTTTTTTAAATAATTTTTTTTTTTAAATTTAAAGAATTACTTACATATAATAGTAATATGGCTGACGATAAGCAACCTAAAAAAAGAGGTAGAAAACCGAAGAAGCAAACACTTTTATTATCAAATACTATTATTAAAAAAAATTCAGAAGAAGAACCACTTATTGCTCATCTAGATTTGAAATTAGATGATATTGATCTTTCAGAAATTGAAGATAGCTCTGAAGTAGATGATAGTTTATTTTTAAAAAGTTCAACAGATATTAATAATGATTTATTAAGTAATAAATCAGAAATAAATCTTCAATCTGATAATTTAAATTGTGTTAATAGTACAATTAAAAGTTCAAAAGAAGAAAAAATTGATGAAATTGAAGATAAAATTTTTAACTTAAAATTTGAATTACATAAACTACTTAAAAATTCTTCAATTAATATTGAAAAATCTGAATTTTCTAAGAACACAAAATGTTGGTGGTGTAAAAATTGTTTCAAGACTGAACCTGTATCTTTGCCTGAATGTTACTTTGAAAATAAATTTTATTGTTATGGTAACTTCTGTTCATATAATTGCGCCCATTCATTTAATTTAGATACAAATGATAATGTTTGGAAAAAAAATTCATTATTACATTTAATGTATTTTAAAACATATAAAACAAATATAAATATAGTTCAAGCTCCACATTGGTCTTCATTAAAAGAATTCGGAGGAAATTTAACTATTGAAAAATTTAGAAAAAATAGTATTATTAATACTAATGACTATTTATTATTAAAACCTCCAATGGATTCAAGATTGAATTTTTTTGAAAAAACAGTAAAATTAAACAATTCAATGTTTTCAAATACAATGTATCAAAAACTATTAGATGATACTGATGATTTAGTTATTAAAAGATCAAAACCTCTCAAATCTAGTAATTATAGTCTTGACAAGACAATGTTTATAAAAAAAAAAGAAAGGATGATTAAAATGAATGAGGTTAATATATCAAGTTTATAAAAGTTAATTTAATTCACAATACTAAATTGAACAGAATCATCAATTTTATTAAGAGATTCCTTAAAAGTATCAATATATGATGATTTACCTTCAACTTTAAATCTTATTGAAAAATCAACATCTTTGTTACATACTTTATCTTTACAAAAAGTTACATCTAATTCATCTAATCCAGAAAGACTTTTATTAATCTTGTCTTTTATATCATCAAGATTCAATGATTTAAATTCAACGAATTCTTTTGTTAATTTATTAACAACTTCAACAGTATTTAAAAAAGTTAAATATTCATTATAAATTTTATCTGAATACTTATCTTCCAAATATTCAATTATTGAAGAAATTTCAAAATCTTCTATAATTTCAGTTTCATCATTTGTTACAGTTTTTCTTAATTCTTCATTATACTGAACAGCTAAAGGATCAATATATTTATCCCAAAATTCAATAATTGTTGTTTCTGGTACTTCCTCTTTTTTATTACGATAAAAATTAATTAATTTTCTCTTTATTTTTTTAATTTCCTCAAATAATCTTGGTTGAAAATCAACATTTTTACAACTAACAAAAAGTTCATCATCGCATCTTACTTTATATACCTTTTTTCCATCAGTCTTTATAACTTGAGGATTAAACTTTCTTGTAGTTTTTGCATCTATTGCCCTAAGAGTAATAGTATGATTAAAGTCTAATAGGTTACCTGTATATGCAGCAGTAACACTATCATACTGTATAAACGTAACAGGATATGAATATCCACTACATGGTGTGCAATCACCAAAAAATTTTTTGTTCTTAATCTGTTTTTCTACTTCAGTAAGATCATTACTTGTTATATTTTCTTCATAATTTTCTAATTTTTTATCAGAAAATGTCATATTATCAGTTTCTTCTGCCATTGAATATTATCTAATAAATAATTAGCAAATAATATGTTCAATTTTTTTATTTATAAAGTCTTTGATTTATATTGCAAAGCAAATCTAATAACAAGACTTTATTGGTTTTGCTTTGCAATACATAATGTGTTTTCTGGTTTAATAGATACCCATAAAGAAAATTTATTTAGGTTTATATATATAATATAATCCTTGTAAAAAACAATCAGCTAAATCATCTTTCTTTTTATGATCTTCAAAAATTTTAATCCAATTATCATATTTTGAAATTAAATCCCTACAATATTTTATTCCTAGTGATTTTGTTAATTTATAAGATTTTGCATCATTTCCTTTAACTTTTACTAATTTTTTAGTATCATTGTCATCTGCTAATTTTAATTTATTTGAAGGACTCATAAATTTAACACTATCAATAGTTGATTCTAGTCTTTCCTTATCAAATATACCTCTTATTAAAAAGTAATCATAAATAGTAGATGATATAGCTTTCATTTTAGGATTTTTCATACTTGGTTGATTTTCTATTAATATACTATCTACTTTTAAAAAATCATTTCTTTTTTCTAAATTTTTAATTAATTCTATTTTTAATTTATCAATATCCATAGATCCAACAGATTTCTTCTTAAGACTCTTAATTTTATAACTATCTTGAATTTTTTTGTATAAACTTTTAGAATGAGCTTTACAGTAACATAAGTTATTTGATTGAAAATCAGATTGAAAATCAGATTTATATTTATATTTTGATTTTTTACTACAGGATTTTAATTTATTATCAGATTCTCCCCATTGACATTTCATTTCACCATTATATTCCTCAAATATATTATCATATTCAGATACTTCTAGATCTTTTGGAATATGTTTTTTACAATAATATTGCTCTTCTGCAGTTTTTCCTTCAATTTCTGTACAACATGAAGCATTTTTTCCACAAGTTACACATTTTAATGTATCTCTATTTGTTAAATTTATTATACCCCAATCTTCAATTTTCCAATCTTCTCCATTAACATTCAGTAAACAATATGCTAAGTTTATAATTCCTACATCCCATGATAATATTCTCATTAATATATTTTACAAAATATTTTAATCAAAATACGCACTACTTCTTTTTTAACTTTATCTGTTCTTTAAGTATTTTATTAAATTTTTTAGTTTGTTTAATTAAATAACAATATAAAAAAATTGATTTAAAAATTATATAATATTTAGATTTAACTTATATATGGTAAATACTCTTGACATAATTTTAGGACCTATGTTTTCCGGTAAAACATCAAGATTACTAGAAATTACCGAGAAAGTTGAAAAAGAGAATAAGATGTCAAAGAAAAAAAAACAATTTATGATGATTATAAAACCAGACATTGATAAAAGATACGAAGAATCAGATGAAACTCATCATATTATTTCACACGATGGACTAAGACATGAATGCCATATGGTAAATGACCTCATAAAATTTTTAGATAAGATAGAAGAAGAAGTTAAAAAGATAAACGATGATCCTACAAATAATCTTTGGATTATAATTGACGAGGGACAATTTTTTAAAAATTTAAGAAAGTTTTGCGAAAAATTATTTGACTTATTTGGAAAATCACTTAATGTAAAAATTGTAGTTTCAGGATTAGATGGTGATTATCAAAAGAAATCAATTGGAGATATTTTGTCATTAATACCAATTTGTGATTCTGTTGTTAAATTAAAAGGAAGATGTCAATATTGTGAAGAATTATCAATTATGTCACAAAGAACATCTGGAGGTAAATCACAAGTTTTAATAGGAGGAGAAGATTTATATAAACCAACATGTAGATATCATCATAACTTATCTTTAAAATTAAAATAAAGTGATGTAGTAATAATATAAGATAATATAACATCTACAGAATAATGATTTTTAGTCGATAAAATTAAAAATACATAAATCAAATGAGAGAAAACCAATAAATAATTAAAGTTTGGATCAATTAATTTATTATCAATTATAATTAAAAGAGATATTAAAGTTAATGCGGTATGACCACTAAATATTTTGTCATTACAGTATCCTCTAATATAACAATCTATATTTTTTATATCATTAGAACAGTTATTATCTTGAGATGGAATAATTGTAAAAAACTTAGTTAGTGCTCTCATAAAAAAAATAATTGAGGTAAATCTATAAAAAAATCTTTTTAAATTATTATTTCCATAAAGAATAACAGGTGCTAACCAAAAAAATATCATATAATCGATAATATAATTACATATACGATTATTTGAAAAATTAGGAATGTTATCAACAATTAAATCTGGTAAACTACTAAATTCATTAATATTAGTTTTATTTATATATTTAATATGAAAATAAGTTGAGAATATAGTAATAATATTCAATAATAAATAATAATTATTCATATAAAAGCTCTTAGAAAAAAGTTATCTATTAATAGTAATATAAAATGACTGAGTTTACTGCAGGTTGTATGTCTGGTTTAGCACAAAATATTGTTGGTCATCCATTAGATACAATTAAAGTAATGATGCAAAATAATAAAGAAATTAAATTAAAATCATCATTTAATATTTTTTCAAAAAAATATTATAAAGGTTTTATTTATCCTACTACACTTTCCGTCTTATTAAATGGAATTTCATTTCAAATAAATCATATTTTAAAGAGAATCAACAATATTGAATCAAAAGATGATAAAAATACTATTAGTAACAATTTTAAAAATGGGTTTTACACAGGACTTTTAACTTCACCTATAGTTTATTTGTTTGAAGTTGGAAAAGTTAAAAAACAAATGAATAAAGAATTAAAAATTAAAAGTTTTTATACAACACCAGGATTAATTATGACTATATGTAGAGAAAGTATTGCAATGTCTGCATATTTTGGATCATATTATACATTAACAGATAATAAGTACTCACCATTATTTTCTGGAGGTGTAGCAGGACTTATTAATTGGACTTTAACATATCAATTTGATGTTATAAAAAATAGACAAATGACTTATAATATAAATATTAGAGATGCAATTAAAATGGGAAACTTGTGGAATGGATATGGTATATGTGCAATAAGGGGAATAATAGTTAATAGTGTAAGTTTCTATGTATATGAAAATACTAAATTAAAATTATTAGATTTCAGTCAATAAATGCCCTTCAAAATATGATCTAACCAAATTATTAAAAGGAAAATCAATCTTAATGTATTTTTTACTAATTTCTTCAGATACTATATCCCAATTTTTAATATCATCTTCAAATGTTAGAACAATTTCAATAGAATTAATTACATTACTAGTTATACTATGTGTATAACTAATAGTAGACCAGTAATAATTTTCGAAAATTTTATCTTGATCTGAATAAATAATATTTTCTATTTCCCAATCTTCTGAATTATTATTTTCAGGAGGTTTTACACACATTTTTGGAGATAAATTAAATGTAATTTCATATTCTAAATGTTGAGTAGGGTTAAAAGTATTTAAAATACCAACACAATAATTATTGGAAGGGTTTTCAAAATTTACTTTAATGTTTTTTCCTACAAAATCATTATAGTAATTACTTTCTTTTAAAATCATGTATAGAAAGATTCAGAAAAATCTTTCAATCTTTCAATCTAACAAAATTTCTTTTTAAAATTATGTCTTTTGAACTAGACGATTTAACAGATGTATATAAATATCTTTTTAAATTTAACTTTACAATTCTAGGAATTTGTAAAATTCTTTGTTTTTCATTTATATCGTCAACAGGAGAAAATTTAAAGTCAATCATATACCAAATTATAGAAAATTTAAAAAATTAAATACCATATTGAAGGTTATTTTATAGCTTTCTATATATGAAAGAAAAAATTATTATTATTCTTATAGCTATATTTTTATTAACATCAATATATTGTAAAAGTAATAAAATTAAAAATATTAGTATAGACTATAATCATATTTATGATTATATTATTATTGGATCAGGACCAGCTGGTTTACAAGCAGGTTATTATTTAGAAAAATTTAATAAAGATTATTTGATACTCGAAAAAAGTAATAGCAATGGATCATTTTTTAAAAAATATCCTATTCATAGAAAATTAATATCTATTAACAAAATAAATACAGGTTCAACAAATAAAGATTTTAATTTAAGACATGACTGGAATTCATTACTTAGTGATGATGATTCATTATTGTTTAAGGAATATACAAAAGAATTTTTCCCTCATGCAGATTACATGGTAAAATATTTAGAAGATTATCAAAGAAAAAATAAAATAAAAGTATCATTTAATTCTCATTGTGAATCAATTAATAAATTAGAAAATGGATTATTTGAAATTAATACTCCTAATGGTAAAATTAGATGTATAAAATTAATTATTGCAGCTGGACTCATGAAAAATAATAAATCTACTAACATTAAAGGAGTTATTAATTATAAAGATATTACAAATGATAAATCAATGTTCAAAAACAAAAATGTTTGTATAATTGGACAAGGAAATGCCGCTTTTGAAACTGCAAATCATTTGTCAGATACAGCAGCAATAATTCAATTATATGGAAGAGGTCCATTAAATTTTGCCTGGGATACTCATTATCCAGGTCATTTAAGAGCGGTAAATAATGAATTTCTTGATATGTATAATCTAAAGTCTCAACATTCTATGATATCATTTGAACCAGGAGCTAAAATGATTGTAAAAAAAAATAAATATAACAAGTATTTTATTTTTCATGAAGGGGAACTAAATGAAAATCATGAAGTAGATCAAATTTATCACAATGAACATGTACCTGGAGCAGGAATAGATCAACATCCAGAAGGAGGGTTTGATTATGTTATTGATTGTACTGGTTTTAATATTGATGATTCATTATTTAATAATTTCAAACCAAAACATAATGGTAAAGTACCATTAATAAATGGAAATTTTCAAAGTATCAATGTAAAAAACTTGTTTTTTGCTGGTGTATTATCACAAGAAATTTCATATAAATTTGGATCTGCTGCATTTATTCATGGTTTTAGATATTTAACAGCATCAATGATTAAAATGGATACAAATAATTTAGACGTTAAAATAATTAATTCAAAAGAAGAACTTAATAGTAAAATACTCAATAGGATTAATACTTCTTCTGCTTTATTCCAAATGTATAATTGTATGTGTGATGCTATAATATTTATTGATAATAAAATTATTTATATTGAAGAAGTTAATTATAAATACGCAAAAGAAAATTATATTAATAGATATAAAAAAGTAATGTTAGTTAGCTTAAAATATGGGAAAATTTATGATGAAAAAGCAGAAACAATTAAAAATAAAAATGGACATGGTTTTGGTGCTGTGAATTATAATAGACCAAAACAAAAAGATGTTGATTATTCACCTGGTGTAGAAAGAGATGCTCACCTTAGTATTTTTATACATCCTGTCTTTGAACTATATATTAATTATCGATATGACTCTGATTTCCATCTTGCTGAACATCTATTAGGCGAATTTAAATTAAAAAAAGTACATATAGAACCATTAAAAAGATATATTGATAAAGTATACTAATAAACATAATCTTTAAATAAAAAATGAAACTAACATATATAAAGACATTTTCTTTATATATAGTAGATGAATTCAAAAATTGAAATTAAAGATCTTATTAATTATAAAAAATATGAAGTAGATAATTTACCAAAAGGAGTATCAATTTCGACTATGTGTTGTTCAGCTAAATTAGGTTGTGATGTTATAACTGACAATATTCAAAAATACATGACACTAAACGAAAATGATGTACTTACAGTAAAGGTAAATAATGATGATAAAAGATCACTATTAGAAACAAAAGTTAAATCAAAAAAGAAAAAAGTAACAGTAAAAAAAACAAAACAACAAAAATTTTATAACCAAATAACAATTGTTATGAGAATTTTTGAAGGTGAAACAGAAGATATAAACTTAGAAAAAAAGATTAATGTAAAGATATTTAAAAATGGATCAATTCAAATGTCTGGTTGTAAAAGGATTGAAGAAGTAAATATAGTAATAAATAAACTAATTCATAAACTAAAAGAAAAGAAGATGAAAATGACAGAAGAAGGAATTTCAGAAATATGTTTTATTGATGATCCAGCAAAAATAAATGTACACGATTACAAAATAGATATGATAAATTCAAACTATAGAGTAAATTTACAAATAGATAGATCAAAATTTTACAACTTATTACTAAAGAAAAAAGTGTCAGCTTCATATGAAAAATGTATTAGAGCATGTGTTATTATTAAATATTGCCCAAAAGAAGAAAACCCGTTAGAAAAAGAGATAAGTATTTTTGTATTCCAAAAAGGAAATATTATTATAACAGGAGCTAAATCGAGAAACCATATATCAACAGCATATCAATATCTAAATAAAATAATTCTTGAACATGTTGAAGAAATTTCAAAAAAGAATGAAAAAGAAGAAGAAGAAATATTACTCGGTTTATACGATGAAATTATAAACGAAAACAGTCATAAGTTAAAATTATTAATGAATAATAAATAAAAAGTTTAATTTAAAGATTATTAATATAAATATGATTTCTAATCATATTTATATGAATAAAAAAGATCATGTTGAAAGAAACTCAGAAAATTTTTATGATAGTACCGATGTAGAAAATAATAAAACTGATTTAGGACCTGAATATATAATTACAGATGGTGATTATGATTTATTTATAGTTTCTTTATTCCTTTTTATTTTGATTATTGGATCATTAATTATATGGTTTATATTTTTTAGGTAAACAAATATTTTCTATGAAAATATATATGGAAAATTTTACAAATATTGAAAATCAATTTATTAGGTATATACACCAACTTTCAGTACCAATAGATAAAAAAATTAGACCAAAAAATCTATTAGAAGTATCAAAAATAGTAAACTATGATCTAAATAAAATGAATATAAAAGAAGTAACATTATCTAAAAATAATCTATTATTAATAACATCATTGACTAATAATAAGGTATACATAGAAGAAATAAAAAATTATACACTTGTTAAAATATTGGCAGATGTTTGGAATAATTCAAAAGATAAAAATTATTATAAGTTTAATGAGAAATTAAAGATTTTAATTTCAAGAAAATCTACAATAAAAGGATTACTAAACAATAACATTCCAACAGAATTAACTAGTGAATTAAAGAATGGTATAGAAAAGTATAAATTAAAATATTTATTTAAAAATGAAAATACTATGTATTACACTTTACCAAAAGATGTACTAATACTCATTCTTCAAACTGCACACCATATTATAAATTCAAAAATTATCATTAAAACACAAATTGATTCACAACCTGAATCAAAATCTACTAATAATGTTAATAGTACAAAAAAATATAAAAGTTCAATATCTTCAAATGGAACATTGATATTAATAGCTTTTTTCGGAATAGTATACTACTGCTATATGAAAAATAAAAAATTGATTTAAACTTCTTTTGATTTTGACCCTTTGGGAATATATGTGTACTTTATATGATTTTGATGTAAATAGAGATATAAAAGATGATGAGATTCATTTGGTAAATAATATTAAATATATTAAAACTAAGATTGAAAACTTAAAAGAAACTGTAGAAAGAAAAAATAAAGAAATTAAAATATTTGAACATGAAATAACAAAATTAAAGCAACCAATAATTAAACGTAGGGAAAAAGAAAAACAACAAGAATATAATGAAACAATTTATAATACTAAACTTAACCAAATAAAATTAAGCAAATCACCATTATTTACAGAAATGGAATCAAATGATGCATGTAATTTTATTGATTATTATAAGGATTGTGATCAGGACGGTAAACATTTTAGATTTGGAGATATCGTTGATACAGATGGATATAGACATTATAATTATCAATTTGTTGGAAAAAGTGGTATTCTTAAAAATTCTACAAGGTATAATGATTACAGATGGAATATAGAATGTGGAATAATAGTTCCACTAGAAATAACAAGATATTTAACTGATTCTTTAGCAAAATATAAAGTCGGTCAAAATTGTGTTGTAATTTATGAATTACCATATTGGGATAAAACAGTACAAAAATATGATGTTCCCGAAGACAATTTATATGAATATAGATTTGATTTTGATGAATCTGATTGGGTTGGAGATCCGAATGGTCCATGGGATTTATGGGTTATTCCATTAGACTTCGATGGGAACAATGGATATAAAGCTGAATTGAAAACAGATTAACCTTAATAAAAATTGATTTAATGTAAAATTATTAAATTTATTAATAACTAATGAATTTAATAGTTGCATGTGATTCAAATTATGGAATTGGTAAAAATAATACGTTACCTGATTGGAAAATACCAGGAGATTTAAAAAGATTCAAAGACCTTACAACAGGAGAAGGTAATAATATAGTAATTATGGGTAAAAACACTTTTTTATCATTACCAAAAGGACCGTTACCAAATAGAACAAATATAGTAGTATCAAAAACACTACATTCAAAAGATAACTATATTGTAAATAACAATTTAAAAGAAGCATATGATTATGCTAATAAATTAATATCATGTAATAGTAATTCTAAAATTTGGTTAATTGGAGGAGCTCAGATATACGAAGAAGCAATAAAATTAAATCTTATAAAAGAAGCCTATGTAACAAAATTAAATGACACTTTTGATTGTGATACATATTTAGGAAAACTAACAATTGAATGGATAGAAAATAAAGATTCAGATGTTTATTATTTTTAATAATCGGTAGAATTAGAGAATACTATTTTTTTATCTTCCGACAAGAACAATGTATGTTCATATTGAGCAGTCATACCGTTTGTATATAATGGTGGAAATTCTTTGAAAATATTATTATTATTAAAATAGCTCATTATATTTTTTTTAAAACTTGTTAATTTTTTAGGATTGTCTAAATTTAAATCTTTGAATACACTCATAGTTTCTAGATATCTATCACAAAAAGGCATTGTTCCAAACTTATTATTTAAAGTATCAAAAATTTTTATATAATCATTAGTTATTTTAGTTTTGAACGAAAAATCACTTTCACCACCCCTATAATTTTTCATATATATTGAATTTTCATTTGAAGCTTCACTAACTGTTTCATTGCCAGTAGATCCAAATGTTTCTACAGCATATACACTTTCAGTAAATCTTTTATTTTCAGTGAATAATCCTTTAGTATGATTGAAACTAGGTAAAAAAGTACCTCCATGTATCTTTCCTTGTAAAATATTATGACCACCTAAATTTTTAATAGATTTAATTTTATGAGTTTTATCACCAATATTAACCTCATAAGATTCCATAATTTCTCTAATTCCTTCACCCCATTCGCCTATATCTTGATCCATAGCTACTGTTTTTATACCATGATCTGTAGCTTCTTTTACAGCTTTTAATAATGTATCATAATCATCATTAAATGCAATAGTAAAAGCACAATCAGTAATCCATCCATTAACTTCAACACCAAAATCAATTTTAGTAATAGATTTATTATCAAGAGTAACATCGTGAGCTTTAGAAGGAGTAAAATGAGCTGCACATTCATTAACAGACAAACTTGATGGAAAACCGATACCGTTATTAATACCTAAACCTTTAGTTAATTTCTTGCAATTTCCTTCAATTAATTCAGCTAATTCACTTAGTTTTAGACCTGGTTTCAGATGAGGTCTAATTATTGATCTTATTTTTTTATGAAATAAAGAACCAATTTCCAATGACTTTTGTATATCTAAATCTTTTCCTTTTTCTGACAACAACTTTTGTGCATTAATTATTTCATTATCTGAAATTTCAGGTGCATTTCCAACACCATATAATTTAAAATTAGGTAAATCATCTGAAAAACCTTCTACAGTATTTTTTGAATCAACTTTGTTGATTCTATTTATACTATCATCATAATCGCCATTAGCTAAAAACATAATTATATATATTTTAGAGAAAAGATTTCTCTAAAGCATATCATAAATAAATTCAGTTACACAAAATTTACTTACTTTTTTTGGTGATTTAAAGCATTTGCTAATGGATTTTGTTTAAAAGTATTAATAAAATCTTCATTTATTGCATAACCATCAGTACTCAAATTATTCTTATTTCTTGTATATGTTTTTGTCAATTTGTCACAATTTCTTTCAAAAAATCCTACATTTTGTCTTTTCAAATAATGCTCATCTTTTAATTTTACAGCTTCTTTATTAATAACAGGGCCAATTTTATCTGACTTTGGACCGGCTGGTCTATTATAAGTTAATATTTCTCTTCTATCATCAATACAAACATTTCTTGCTGCTTGTTGTGACTCGTGTTTATTAACATGTCCTCCCAATGGTCCAGTATATATATTGTTAATTGTAGTTTGTTTCAAGGTTGCTCTAGCATTATCTGTCTTATCCCTTGTATATCCAATAGTATTTCTACCAGTTCTACCACCTTGAGTTGCATGTAAAGTAGTTTCTTTAATTGTACCTTTAGCCATATCCTTGTAATCTTTGGTATATGTGGCTGTTCCAGTGTACAAGTTATTTTCACCTGTGGAATATAAAGTGGTTTGTTTAACAGTTTGTTTTGCTTCAGCATCATTAGATCTAACTACATTTGCATTATTACTTCTAATATTAGCTTGTTCATCCGGTCCAAGAGTTGTCTGTTTTACAGTTTGTTTAGCAATATCATTATTTCTAACATAATTGCTACCACCTTCAGCTTTAAGTGTATTACTAATATATTTAGATAATGTTGTAGTTTCTTTAATAGTTTGTTTAGTTATATCATTAGGATTATAATAGTGAGTTTCTTTATGTTCAGGATTAAGAGATCCAGCAACTGTCATAGAACTTGTTGTTTCACCGACAGTTTGTTTTGCTCTATCTGTAAAATTTAAATTATGACCATGATAATCAGGATTTATTGGTCCACTTATAGTCATAGATGTTGTTGTTTCACCAACTGTTTGTCTTGCATTATCAGGATTACTTAGATTCATTCCATAGAAATCAGGATTTAATGAACCACTTACAGTCATAGAACTTGTTGTTTCACCAATAGTTTGTCTAGCATTATCAGGATTACTTAGATTCATTCCGTGAAAATCAGGATTTAAAGAACCACTTATAGTCATTGAACTTGTAGTTTCACCAATAGTTTGTCTTGCATTATCAGGATTATTTAAATTCATACCATGATAATCTGGATTCATAAACCCTTCTTTAACCATTTGTGTTGTTGTTTCACCAATAGTTTGTCTTGCATTATCAGGATTATTTAAATTCATTGCATAGTAATCTGGATTTACATTACTAGAATATTTAGAATATTCAGTAGTTTGTCTTATTGTTTGTTTAGCGTCATCTGTAACATTGGTGTAAGATTTGTATCCTTCTGGAGCTATATTACCTTCAACAGACTTCATAGTTGTAGTTTCACCAACAGTAGATCTAGCTCTATCAGTTGGATTAACATTACCGAATTTTTCGGTTGGATTAATGTTACCTTCTTTAGTTAATGGTCCAGTTATAGTTCTATTATTAACAGGTAATACCATATCGTTAGAGAATACATATGAATTTCCATCTCTATTATTAGTAACACCTATATTTGTATCACCATGAATCATTAGTTGTCTAAGTGTGGTTAAAGGTATATCTTTATGATCAATTGCGTAAGAACCTTCATTATTATTGTGTAATGCACCAGTAATATTATGGTTGGTACTTGATCTTTCATTATCATCATTACTATATGATCCAGAATTTTGTAAAACAGGTTTATTGTTTACATTTGAAACTGCTCTACTTATAGAATCATCTTGATAAGTAACTTTAAATGGAGCTTCATAATCACCATCTTGAACATGACCTTCAGTAGGATTGTGTAAATGTCCAAATTCAGATCTACTAACTGATCTATTAGTATTTGGATTTTTATATTTTCCTGGTTTAATGTGTTTTGCTACAGGATGATAATTTGGTAATTCCTCATCTCTAGTTTTGTGAGTTGTTCTTTTATATTTTGTTAAATTGTGATCAATTGCAGGTTTATGTCCTTTTTTACCAGATTCAACTTTATCAGCTTTATAAACAATTTTAGGATTATTATATCCTCTTATTTGATCAGTCGATCTAGGCATAATTCTATAAACAGCATTTCCAGCACTAGCACCTTGTTCTTGTCCATTAAGGCCAGGAGCAATTTTCATATTAGATTTAAAAGGAAGATCGCCCATATTATTTTTATAAGAAGGTATATATCTCTCTTCTAAATATTCAGTAAATACAGGAGCTCCATTAACATATGTTAAATTTTTCATTGGTTCAAAAAGTGATACAGGAGTAAAATTTTCTTTGGTCATATGAAGTTCGTCATTTCCAGTATGAAGACCAAGAACATGAGAATAATCTCTATTTGTTGTGAATTCTCTCTTTCCTGAATGAGGCATCATATTAGAAATCATAATATCTTTTTTAGGTACTACATCATAGTGCATTTGAGTTTTGCTAAATTCTGAATATCCATTACTAAAGTCTAAATCTCTTTGTAAACTAACATCAAACCCATTAATAGAACTACTTGATTGATTGAGGCCAACAGGAACACTATCAAAATTATCAATCATAATAGTATCGAATTGAGTTACATATCCTGTTTCTTTAGTTCTTTTAGCTTGATTAACTGTTGCATTATTTATTTTATCAGTAATATTTGTATCATATATATCTATTTTCTTATTTCCTTTTTTTTTGCTGCTTTTAGTTTTAGATTTATTAATTTTATTTCCAGCATAGGCCATAGATCCTAGAATTATTGATTCCATTATTAAGAAACTATAGAAAAAAAAAGTTTACTTTTAACTATTTATATAATAGTTAAAGGTATTTTTGTTAAATTTAAATGTTAATTAATTCATTCACAAACATATTTACATTTCTTGTTATCTTTTGTAATTTCAGGATCTCCAGTATTTGGTGGTAATCCTTTTCCAGAATCCCATGCATTTTGATCAGGCATGTTGTATGAATCCTTTACAATTAATCTTGAAGAAGATCCAAATTTATTTTTAATAGATTGAACCTTACATTGAGGATTTACATGTAAATATGGAGTAAAAAAGAAGTTGGTTAAACTCATACCTCTGTATGTATCAACTGGATTAGTAAATCTAGTATCTTCCATTTCAAGATAAGTGTTACTGTTTTGTTTATGGTGAACAGGGATATTTTTATGATCATCATTTTTTCCTTCTAAATTACCATTTTGTAGATGATTGACTCTATTAGTTAACAAGTTTTCTACATTTGCCATATCACCATAGGTTAAATCATCATTCTTTTTAACTAAAGATACTTGAGATTTAGCATTAGTTGGATCATTATATGGATATACTTGTTTGCAATGTTCACCTACATTAGGAAAAAGTCTATAGTCACCAGGACCTTTAGATCTCTCCATTCTTAAATCATAGGCAGATTCATCATAGTTAATTCTACTGAAAGACATATATATAAAAAACAATAGAAAAAAAATAATAGTAAATAGAATTATATAATAAATTTATTTGCTATGATTTTTTTCCTACGGAAATTATATTAATCGTAGATTAGCAAAATGAAAACTTTCTATATATTTTTTGAAAGAATAAATTTTTTTATAGGTATATGTTTATCTTGCGAATCAACAAAGTTGTTTCGATTATTATAAAGCATAGCCAATAAATAAATCTTACAAAAAACTTTTTAGATAAATTTATTTTTATATTTTATACAAATCTTTCTATACAGTAATTATTTATAATATTTTACTAAAAAGATTTATAAAAAATTTAATTTGCACCACATTCTAATTTATACCCGTCTTTTAATCCATCTCCTTTTGGTTTAGTTAATCCAGATGGAGTTAAATAATGAACATGTTCACACATTCTTGCTGGTGAAAAATCAGGAACTTTAGCTTTATTTTTTGGGAATTTTTCAGTTGGACATTTACTTGCTTGTCTAGTTTGACCTCTTAAATCACTTTCAACGTCAGTCTTAATACCAAATTCTAAATTATTAGTATGATCTCCGACTGGACATTGTTTTGAATGTTCGAACTTACCTTGGTACATCATATATTCAAGAGGTGAGCAGCTTTCTTCTAAAGTTTTGCTATAAGCACACTTATCATAATCAAGTCTTGTAAAACTCATAATATATAAGTATAGTGAGAAAAAAATTTTTTTATAGTATTAATTTTAATTTATCATAATATATTTTTTACTTTTGAAAAAATACTAGATAAATTAATTCCAATAAAATCAATAGGCAAAATTTCTTTGTAATCTTCCCAAACTTTATTTAATAACTTAGTATAAAATTTTTTATCTAATTTTAAATTATTTTTTTCGAATATAAATCTGACTGTATATACAAGTTCATAAACGACAATAAATTTTGTTGATATATTAAAATTATAATTTATAAAAGGAAATAAATTGATAATTAATATTTGAAAATAATCAGTTGGACATCCTAATTTATTATTTATTGAAAATTCAAACTCTTCTTTAATAATATCATAATAAGAATTAAAATTATCTTCATCAAGATTAAGTACTGTGAATTTATAAAATTCATAAAAATCACAAAATTCTAAATTTCCTAAACCTACAAAATGATCACTTGATATCCTGCTAAAACATAAATTTTTTAAATTATTAATATAATATTCTTTTTTAACTGATTCTAAACAACTTTTTTCAAACACATTCCTATATAATTTTTCTCTAGCAGATTTTGGTAAAAGTTTATCTTTTGTTAATGCTCCTACTTGTAGACAAATTTTTATAAAATTTGCTATATCAATATCATTTGTCAACATTTTACAGTCTTTGTTGTTTTCTCTGAAAAATAAATGTTTTTTTGGATTTGACCCATGAGAAATTAAAAATGTAATAAGATTCGGATCCTTTAATTCACACGCATACTCCAATAAAGAATGTCCATTTTTATCATTTAAATCAATTGATTCTCCGTTTTTTAAGAACTTTTTTAAAATTGTAGTATCTCCATTTTTAATACACACATGTAAAGGTGTTGAACCATCATCATTATACACTTTAAAATCATTATAAGACTCACTTATACTAATACCATCTAAATCCCCTTCTTCAACAGGTATAAAAATTTCACTACCAATAGTTTTATTATTTACCATTAAATTTTTATCAAAAACGTCATTCAATAATTTAAAACAATATTTTCTGATATAACCTAAAATATTTCTTGTATCACAGTCATAATTAAACGAATCTTTTTCGAGAGCTTCAAATACTGATGTTTCATAATCAATACTATTTACTGTTAAATCATCATTGTTTGATAGTTTATTAACATAATCCATAATTTTGTAAATTTTAGAAATATAATCATTTATGTTATCTTGATAATCACTATTATTTAATTTTCTAAGATCTAAATATTTTTTTATTAATTTTTTAAAATGTTTTTTATTTTCCATTATAAAGAATTAATAGTTTATTTTTCATTTTTTAACGTAACTAGTAATTAAAATTATATTTATTTATTTCATTAGATGTATCATCAACAGAGTCTTCTTTTAATGATTTTCTAGTAATCTCTCCCCCTCTAGTAAAAGGTAATATCAAATTATGTGGGTTTTGAAAATTTCTATCAATTAAATCATATCTATCATTAATTTCTTTTTCTTTTTTTAATTTATTATCAGTATTATCTAATCTAGTTGAAGATCCATGTCTGATATCATTACTAATAGATAAATTACCAAAACCTTTACCAGGACCAATGTGATGTCCATGATAATTAGAAAATTGTTTTCTAATATTGATTTCTGATATTTTTAATGGAGTATTATAGTTGTGTTGACTTAAATCTTCGTATTCAAATAAGTTTTTATTACTACCAGATGATTCTGAAGGCATTATTAAGTTATTTTCATCTTCTATATAATTACTTTTCCCATTTGTGTTTTGAGGTTTATTCAATAAATTACTTTCATTATTTATAGAAAACATATCACGTTCATAATATTTTACTTTTTTTTTAGTGGCCATTATTATATAAAAGAATTAATTTAATGTAAACTTTATAAAAAAATTTACATTAATTTGAAAGTTTTTAATCGAATGATTTTAAATTAATATCTATAATGAACATTTAAATAGCTGATGTAAACATTCCATTTGAAGTTGTAGTCAATGCCCTTTTTAAACAATTTTTACCTTCAGATTTACATTCACCCATACTACCATAACACCATTCTGCAAAACCCTTTTGATCATTAACTATTCTAGTATTTGGGGTTGTGTAAAAACTTCTATCACTAATATTCTGGCCCCATAAATCTGATGGATCTGGTTCAACCCTATTTGACAAAAAATCTTCTTTCATTTCATTTCTGACTTCATTAATAGGACAATTACTTGGTCTTCCTGGATCTTTGTAATAATCTGATAAAGTAAAATTCATAAATGGATTACTTTTAGTTGGACCTACGCATTTACCTTGATTATGAAAGCTTTCATTAGTAAAACGTTCAGTAGTTCCTATAAAAAGTGATACTATCATAAAAGTAACTGATACAGTTAACCATTTTTGATTTCTATTCATTAATATAATATAAATTGCAAAATATAAAGCAAATCTTGCTAAAGCATTAACTTTTCTATTATCATCTAATTCTTTACTTGGAAAAAATTCCATATTATGTTTTAATAAAATTGATATGTCATCATGCCATCTAGGATGAAATGAATCAACATTATTATTTCTATCTATACTATTATTTTTAGCCATATCCAAATATTTCATGTATATATATAGTAAGATTTAGATAAAAATCTTACATTTTCTAAAAAATAATTTCATTCAAATTGTGAATCAATATATTGATCACTAAATATTTAACAGATATAATTTTGCTAAAGAATATGAATATATTATATACATTCAATAAAGTTAATACAATAGATTACATTTAAAAGTAAATTTTTAATTCTTTTTAATGAAATATTATTCATGGGTTGAAAAGAATAGACCAAAAAATTTAGAAGATATATGCTATCAGGATGATGTTAAAAAGGTATTAAAAAATTTTATCAATAACAAAAATATACCTCATCTTCTATTTTTTGGACCATCAGGATGTGGAAAGACATCAACAATTTTATCATTAGCTAGAGATTTATTTGGTTCTGAATATCAAAATAGAATAAAAGAATTAAATGCTTCAGATGAAAGAGGTATTAATGTTATTAGAGAAAAAATTAAAAATTATGCTCAAGAATCAATATCAGTAAATAATAATTTACCACCATGGAAAATAATTATTCTAGACGAAGCTGATAATATGACTATAGAATCACAATATGCGTTAAGAAGAATAATGGAAGAATATTCAAAAGTAACTAGATTTTGTATAATATGTAATTATCATAATAAAATAATTGATCCAATTGTATCTAGATGTTCACTATTTAGATTTAAACCAATACCAAATAAAATAATAAAAAATCAATTAACATTAATATCTAATAAAGAGAAATTTAATTGTTCAAATCAAGTATTAGATAAAATATGCAGTTATTGTAGAGGTGATCTTAGAAAAGCAATTAATTTTCTACAAAGATGTAATAATTGTTTTGGAGATAAAATAACATCAATGGTAATTGATGAAATTTCTGGAGTAATATCATTAGATAAATTATCAGAATTTATCCAAAATTGTATAAATAAAGATGAAGAAAAAGTACTTCAGTTTATAGAATATTTTTATTATTCTGGTTATTCATTAGTAAATCAAATTTATAGTATACATAATATATTAATTAAAACTAAAATTACAGATGAAGTAAAATGTAAAATTATTTTAATGTTAATAGATATTGATCAAAACTTAATAAAAGGAAGTGATGAATTGATACAGATAAACAAACTTGCCTATTTCATTATGAGTCAAAAGTAACTTAAGGAAAACTTCGATTCATTTATTATAATGAGTGAATTAAAAAAAAGTTCAAAAGAAAGTACTCAAAATAACTATAATTTACCATGGGTTGAAAAATATAGGCCATTAAAATTAGAAGATGTAAAAGGTCAAAATAAAATAGTAGAGTCATTAAGAAATATAATTGAAAATGGATCATTTCCACATTTACTATTTTATGGAGGATCTGGTTTTGGAAAAACATCTGTCATTTTATCAGTAATTGATCAATATTTTGGAAAAAAGAAAAAGCTAATGGTAATGAGACTTGATGCATCAGATGATAGAGGTATTAACTCAGTTAGAGATGAAATTAAAGCATTTGCAGAAAAAAAAAATTATTTTCAGTCTGGTATAAAAGTAATTATTTTGGATGAAGCTGACTCTATGACATTTGATGCTCAATTTGCATTGAGAAGAATAATAGAAAAATATTCAAATAATACTAGATTTTGTTTAATTTGTAATTATGAAAATAAAATCATACCAGCAATTAAATCTAGATGTGCTGAATTTAAATTTAATTCAATATCAGATAAAGATATGAAAGAAAGACTAAAATATGTCTCAAAATGTGAAAATATAAAAATTAAAAATGAAATAATAGATACAATATCAAAAATTTCAAAAGGAGATTTAAGAAAAGCAATTAATTTGTTACAAACAGTATCATTATGTGATGCTAGTAAAGTTAACTCAAAAATATGCTACAGTATAAGTGGTTTTCCAAACCCAAAAGAAATTTCAATAATATTAGAAATATTATTAGATAAAAATCAAGATTTTAATAAATCATTAACAAAAATAAATAAAATAGTGAGTGAAAATGGATATTCAATATCATTAATTTTAAAAGAAATTAATGAATCAATAATAATTAAAATTAAAAATAAGGAGCTAGCAGGAAAAGATTTTATTAATATATTTTCTAAAATTGCAACTCTAGAAAATCAAGTAATAAAATCTACATTTGGAGATATATACTTATCTTCATTAATATCAATTTTTAAAAATAAATACAACATAAAAAATTGATTAAATTTCATTCAGGCTATAGAAAATTAGTATATGTCTGATACTTATTCTGATGATGAATTAACGGAAATGTCTTCATTCAATAGTGAAGATAATAATGATTCTATTGATAATAATGATACTATAGATAGTGATGATAATATTCAAAAATACGATTTGATGAAAGAAGAAACTGAATATTTCAGTAAAGATGAAAATATAATACTTAACAAAATATTAAATTTTCATGAAGAGTCAAAGTTTATACTAAGTAAAAACAATAATTATATTAAATTAGACGTTATTGGTTCTATTGATCCAACTACTAATAAAATTTATGATAATTCTAAAAATAATGTACATATTTCAATAATTATATCAATAATTGATAATAAAGAGGAAAAATTTGATAGAATAAATATGATAAGACCTACTATATATGTGGATTCGGTCTTACCATCAACAAAAGATTTACTAAATGAAATAAACATAAAGTTAGCAAATATTACTGGAATGGTACAAAAAGATGGGAAAGTCAAACTTTATATAGGTAATATAGGTGACTATTATTCTATTGAAAAAATTGTGAATAATTCAATAGGATTTCATAAATTTTTGACAACTATCAATTATAATAAAGAGAATACAATAAATAATAATTTAGTATATCTTGAAATATTTTATTATACTATTTACCTTGTATCAAAAAAGATTAATAATAAAAAAAATATTCAAAATATTAAAATTAGGAATGAAAACGAAGATATTTTGGGAATATTTAATAGATACAAAAAGTTTGACAAGTCTGAAATAGATTATGATGATTTGTATCATAAATTGTCTTCAATAAATGATAATAAAGATTCAAAAGTTATAAATTTTCCAAAACAATTACTATACAATAAAAAGCAAATAGTAGATATGATTATAAATCAAATTAAAACTGTAAATGAAAATAAAGAATATAAACATTATATAGAGCATATTGATTTCTCTGAAATGTTTAAATTTCAGATTAATATAATTACATCAAAAAATATAATAATAAAATTAATTCTAGAAATAGATCCAATATTACATCCATTTCAACCACCAAGTATTAAATTAATATCTCCAAATGTAAATTTAATATTATCAGCATCTATATCTAAATTAGAAGTTTTAAAAATAGAAAACTGGAATCCAACAATTAATATTCAATGGTTTGTTACTAATTTAGCATCAAACTTGGAAAATATAGAAGATTATATAAGTGATGATATATCTGAAGTTGAAAGAATGATATTGGAATTATCAATATTAAATGGTGATAATGTTAACTATATTAAATTTGAATTAGATTATAACAAGTATAATATCAATGATGTTGATAATAGTGAAGATAAATATTGGAAAAAAGGAGTAGGATATGGATACAGTGGAAGAACAGATTGGGATATAAAAGAATATATAAGAGGTCTGCAAAATCAACAAATAAATGTTTCTAAAAAGATAGACTATTTGAGAGAGGAGTTAGATGGAATCAATAATAATACTAAAAGTATTAAAGATAGAAATGTTAAGTTTGTTACTGATAAATTTACTGGTACTTCAAAATTGCTAATAAATTATATCAAAAATACAATTAATAATACTACATTACTTGAAATAAATAAGAGTGTTGAATTATATAATAGTATTATTAAAATTATTCCTAAAATATTTACTTTTATAGGAAATGACATTAACTATGAAGAATGGAAAATAGATATTTACAAAGGGGTAAAGTCTATAGTGGATGATATATCAATAATATTAGAAACTATTGATGAAGATGATAAGTTGAACTTGTATGTTTCATTCATTTCATTACATGATTCCATTAAAGATGAATGTAGTAATTTAAATTATAATTTATTAAAAAGAAAAGAAGAAAGTAAAGAGTCAAAATTATTCAGCTTATCAATAAATAATGAAGATAAGATAAAAGAGATTAAAAAAGAATATTCAGATATGATATCACAATACCAAACAGAAATGTTTAAAGATTTTAGTTTTGATAGTAATCATCGATTCTTCAAAAAGATTAAAAATAATGAATCAATAAATAAAAATCAAAAAAGAGTACTAATCGATTTATCATCACTAAAGAAAAATTTACCAAATAACTGGGATACGAGTGTAATATTAAAATCATCTCAAAAAAATATAAACTTGGTTACATTCATAATTACAGGTCCAAAAGATACACCATATCATAATGGAATATACGAATTTCATGGATACTTTCCTCCAAACTATCCAGATAAAGAGCCAGAAATATTACTAGATACAACTGGAAATGGAACAGTAAGATTTAATCCTAATTTATATAATTGTGGAAAGGTGTGTTTATCACTATTAGGAACATGGAATGGATCAGGTGCAGAAAAATGGAATCCTTCAACTTCATCTTTACTTCAAGTTATTGTATCTATACAGTCGTTGATTTTAGTTCAAAATCCTTACTATAATGAACCAGGATGGGAAAGACAAATGCATACAATGGAGGGTAAAAAGAAATCATTTAATTATACAGATAATATAAGATTACAAAATCTAAAATGGGGAATAGTAGATAAAATAAAGAATCCGCCAAAAGGATTTGAAGAATTTATCTGGAAACATTTTAGTTACAAGAAAAAAGAGATATTAGATGTTGTTAAAGATTGGATAGATGAAACAGTATATAAGGAAGAAATGATAGAATTAAGAACAGAGTTAATAGAATTACTTAATCAAAAGTCAAGTAATGATTCAATATTATCATTATCTTCTAGTACAGATAAAATTAATACAAAAGAAAGATCAATAGAAAGTCTAGAGAATTCAAAATATGATTGTAAATTAAGCTTAACAGACTCAAATAAAGAAGATTCTGAATCATCTCTTAATTCTGAATTATCGCCATACAAAAGTTTAACAGGAGTAGATATAAATGGATTCATTTTTAATGAATCAAATTCTCCAAAATCAGAATCAAATAATGTGTTTTACCAACCAAAAACTCCACCATATTCACCTCCTGGTTCGCCAAAAGAACCTCCTCCAAAATATGGGGAAGGATCTACACAAACAGATGATATAACAAAAGATGCATGGGATCTTTAGTGTAAAATTATTTTAATAACAAAGATCATGGATTTTATATATTTATAAATTTCTAGGATTATAATAATGGAAATTGAATCTATAAATTATTTTAATAAAATTAATGAGAAAATACCTAAAAAATATAAAATTAACGTGTGTAATTCATCAAAAGATATAGGAATTATGATAAATTACTTTCTAAAATTTATAAATAATGATAAAGTTAAAAATAGAACAATATCAATGGATTTTGAATTTAATAATTGTAGTTTTAAAAAAGGAAATGAATACAATGAATGTAAGAAAAATTCAATAGGGAGTAAAGAAATAGCAATATTTCAAATATTATTAGAAGATGATGAGATAAAAAATGATGATGAAATAGTTAATATATATTTATTCTACCCTCCCGATTTAAGTGAAGGTCAAACAAAAATATTAGTTAAATTACTAACTACAGATAATATTAAAAAAATATTACACGGTGGAGAATCTCTTGATATTCCATATTTATTTAACATCTTATTAAAAAATGAAGATAATAAAATCAAGTTTTGTTCTAACTTATACGACACTAAATATATTTGTGAATATTATCATTTAGTGAAAAATACAAAAGACAAATGTAAAATTTATTATTTTCTAAAAGAAATGGAAATTATAAGTAATGAACAATTTAATAATTTAATTAAAAATGAAGAAGACATGGGACCAATTTGGTATATTAATTTAAATATTAATAAATTAAGTAAAAATGTTATATTATACAGTTCTTTTGATGTATTATATCTAAAAGAGCTTCTTAGTAAATTAATAAAATTAAATTCTTTAGAAGAGATTAATATAGTTAGTGGAATGAGTTCAATTAATTATATTTACAGATTAGCAGTTCCAGAAAACCTTGATTATATTGATAAAATTACAGAATTTAATGTTCATTATTTATATGATAATAATAAAGAAGGAATTAAATTTTTGGATATTTATGATTTGTATTATTATTGGTATGAAGATGATTATAAAATTTTTTCAAAATTAACTGAAATAAATTTTTTTAAAAGATTTATTCAAACAGTTATTAAAATTAATGTTTATTCACTCTTTACTGATAAGATGATTACTAGTAAATATGGAAATTTTACATCTTCATTAAAAGATAATGACAAAATATTAATAAAAGAAGTTAATAATAAGTATTATGAATTTTACATAAAACTAGAAGGATATTTAGGATTTCAAAAAATTATTAGTTTTATTGAAACTATAAATTCATCAATTAGAAAAGATTTCAATAAAAATATATAAGATAAATATAATATAAATGATGAATAATTATAAAAAAATATACCTACACAATTTTAATCAAAAAAATATTTCAAAAACGAATGAAAATATGAATAAAAATGTTATAAAATTTGGTGTATTATGGGCACCAACAATAAATATAGGTGATGATATTCAAACTTTAGCTGGTATTAATTTTTTAAAAAAAAATGGAATAAATGAGTATGTTTATGTTAATAGAGAAGAGTTAAATAAATACGATGGTGAACCAATTAAATTGATTATGAATGGATGGTACATGCATAATATTAAAAATTTTCCGCCTTCAGATAAAATTTTTCCAATTTTCATAAGTATACATATATCTAATAAAAATTTAATAAAAAATAATATATCATATTTTAAAAAGTATCAACCAATTGGTTGTAGAGATGAATACACTGTAAAATTATTTGAAAGCTATGGGATTAATGCTTTTTTTACTGGATGTTTAACTCTATTATTTGATGATGTTTTAATTAAAAATTTAGAAAAAAATAATAAATACTTGGTTGATTTGGATTCTAATGTTGAATATATTGATAATGTTAATTATGATAAATTTAATTATACTGAGTTTCAGGAAATTAAACATGATTATTCTTCTGAAAAAATAATCGATCAATTATTAATTACCTTTATATTTGATAAAAATTATATTGATATATTCTTTACTGTAGCTAAAAGTATAATTCTTTCTGAATATAGTAATTATAAATCAAAAATAGTTTTTTTAATTAATTATTTTGGCACTGATAAAGAAGCTAGATATATTAAATATAATTTTAATAAAATATTCAAATTAAAAAATAAAATTTATGTAAAAAATATATTAATTGAATATCCTGATATAAATAAGGAAATTAATAGTTATTATGATTTTAATAGTGCAGCCTCCCAAATACAAACAGCAACAGTCTATTGTAGATTTTATTTAGATAAAATTTGGGATAATTTTAATGGAAATTTATTATATTTAGATCTTGATTTAATAGTTAGAAAACCAATATCTGATTTATTTGCTTCACTGGATGACAAACACACATTATTTGCTTGTGATAATATGACAATAAATGAATGTATTGTCGAAACAAGTACTTTTAGAAGAGAATTCAATGAAATTATTGATTCAGAACCAATACTAAAAAAAGAATTTGAAGAGTTAAATTGTAAAATTAGTAAAGAAGATTACGATAAAAATGAATTGGGATTTAATGCCGGAGTATGGGCAATTAACCTTGATAATTTTAGAAAATATAGGTATTCTGATATATTAAAACTATGTATGAAAGTTCAATCAAAGAATAAAATATTTAAGCATAACGATCAAGGAATAATGAATTTAGTTTTTTATAAAAATTTTAAAATAATAGATAAAAGATGGAATGTATATGGATATGGCCACAATGGCAACTATACATATTTTAGCAATAAGTTATTTGAAAAATTAAATAAAAATTTTGATGATGCATATATAATTCATTACAGTGGTCCAAAAAAACCATGGTTAAAGAATTGTGAAAATTATTTCAATAAATGCGTTGAACTTTGGGATTATTTTGAAAATTTTGAAGTAGATTATTATCAATCATATTTTACTAGTATTAAATTAAATGAAAGGTTAAATATTGCAGAAAAAATATTAGATAAATATAAAAATGCTAAATTAGTTATAACAACTAGATTACATGTAATATTGCCATGTAGAGCTCTTGACACTGATGCAATATTTGTTCATTCAAAATATTTTAAAGATCCAAGATTTGATGGTTTAAGAGAAATTATAAATGGAGACAAAGAAATAACTAATAAAAAAACTATTAATAGAGATTTACAATTAAAAGAAATTAAAAATAATTTGCTATCAATAAAAATTTAATTGTGGTTGATAAAAGAATAGAAAAATTATTAATATAAATTATTAATATAAATTTTCTGAATTATATTAACTGGTATGACTAATATCATATCTATAGTGCATAATCAATTAAAAAGGGCTTCTAGTAAAGTCAAATTTAATAATAATTTATTAAATATATTATCAAAACCAATGAATGAAATCAAAGTTAATTTTCCAGTAAAAATTAACAATGAAGTTAAGATGTTTTCTGGATTCAGAATTCAACATAATAATTTTCTTGGACCATTTAAAGGTGGTTTAAGATTTAGTAATCATGTTTCATCTGATGAAGTAAGTGCTCTTGCTCAATGGATGACTTATAAATGCACACTTTTAGACATTCCATTTGGAGGAGCTAAAGGTGGATTAAAAATAGACACAAGTGAATATTCAAAAGAAGAATTAGAGAAAATAACAAGAAAATTTACACAAAGTTTATATCCATATATTGGTTCTAATAAGGATATTCCAGCACCAGATGTCAATACTAATTCACAAACAATGGATTGGATGATAGATGAATATAATATTATTAGTGGAAGTAATCCGGTAACATGTAATATGAAAAGTGTTTTTACTGGTAAATCTATTAGTAATGGAGGAAGTTATGTAAGAGATGAATCTACTGGTAGAGGAGTTGCTATAATGGTTAAAGAATGGGCAGAAAGAAATAACTATAATTTACAGGGTAAGAATTATATTATTCAAGGATTTGGAAAAGTAGGATATAGAGCTTGTGAAGTTTTAAGTACTTATGGGATGAATCTAGTTGGTGTAGCAGATCATACATGTTATATACATTCAAAAGAAGGATTTAATCCTTTTAATTTAAGAGATCATATTATTGAAAATGGTACATTAGATTCATATGAATACGGAAAGAAAATTTCAAAAGAAGAATTTTTCAAGTTAAAATGCAATGTAGTAATTCCTAGTGCTTTAGAATTACAAATTGATAAAGAAATTGCAGAACAAATGGATTGTGATTTAATTGTTGAAGCAGCAAATGGTCCAATTGATAATGAAGCAGAAGATATTCTAAATTCAAAAAATATTCCTATTATACCTGATATTCTTGCCAATTCCGGAGGAGTATTAGTATCTTATTACGAATGGTTACAAAATAAAAGAGATGAATATTGGGATGAAAAAGATATTAGAATTAAATTTGATAAAAAAATGGAAGATACATTTGATAAATTATATAAAATATCAATAAAAGAAAATTGTTCATTAAGAGATGCTTGTTACATCTATTCTTTGGGAAGATTAGAATCAAATTATTTATCAAGAAATTAAAAAATTGATTATAAAACATTTAAAGACTTGAACCCTACTATATTAAGAATGGCAGAACAGACCCTAAGTGTTAACGTTAGTGTCCAGAAGGACAAAAAGAAAAACATTAGAAAAGCAGGAAAAACTCTATTAATTAAACCAAACGATGGAATTGAAATTGATGAATCTTGGTTTAGTGATTTGGTTGGTATTGTATCAACATCTAAGACTGCAAAAACGGGTTCTTATTTCTTAACTTTTGATAATGTGGGTAACTCCCTTGAATCATTGAAAGTACTAAGAAAGAAACATGAAGGAAATCTACTTGTAAAGTTTGCACACTATAAAGTATTCTTTACAATGACTGGTCTTGAGGATAACTCAGATTATAATAGTATTAAGACCAAACACGCAAAATTTATTGAAGAAAATACTGACTCACAAGTTTTATACTACAAGTTGTACAGAAATAAATCATATCTTGGTTGTGGAGATGTAACAATTGATACTAAAGCTGGTCTAGATTCACTTCTAGACAAGGAAAAGTTTAAGGATTATGATATTGGTGGTAATACAGGTGTATTCTACAGATATAATAGTAAAAAGAACAACCTAGAAGAAAACGAGAATGAAACTGGTGATATTGTTGGAGCAAGTGCTTAATTAGATTTCTTTTCACTCAATTCTTTTAATAAGTAAAATATTCTATCTATTTTTTCTTGGATTTGAATTAAAATTAATGGTAAATTATTAGAAAAATTATCTTTTGTCAAAGACATGATATAATTCTTCCACTCTTTCATTTCTTTATCGTCACAAGGAGCACCTAATACAAATACTGTATCTATCATCAAATTGATAACGCTAATTAGTTCCTCTGACCAATCACCAGTTGTTAACATATCAATGATCTTATCATTGTCAAATTTGCTATCAAATGATTTTTGATTTTTTTGTGGAACTAAAATAAGTAATCTATTATTTATATCCTTAATAAGATCAAAAATTGGTAACATATTTTGGGATTCTACTTCTTCACATAACATATTAAAATATGCCTTCTTCATTGTAGCAGCTACTTCATTATTAATTATTTCGTAACTTTTTGTCATTTTTTCAATAATATCATAAGAATTTTCTTTAATATATTCAATATCCAAAGAAGGATCAGTTAATTTAATTTGATGTAATAGATCATTTTTCTGTTCTTCAAGAACACTTAACATTTCATTTTTGCTTTGTTCATTTAATTCTTTAAATATAGTATCGTCATTACCACTTTTAATTTTTTCAACATGTTCGCATCTATTATTATAAGAAATCAAGATTGATTCAATAAGCTTAGATTTATCATAATCTTTCCATTGGTCAAAAATAATTTGGAAATTATTGAATAAAATTACTAGTTTTTGAGATGAATTAAGCTCATTATTAAGATTTGCTATTTTGTCAGTAATTTCATCTACCCATTGAACCAAACTTTTATCTACATTATTCATCTGACTTTCTTCGCCAACAAGATCTTCTTGAAAGAATAATAAAAGTAATGATGTTAAAAATACTTTTGGTTTAAGTTGAACATTGTCAAATGATTTTAATAAATTTTCTGTTGATATTATCATATCTTTTTGTCTAATTAGTTTACTAAATTTACCAAAATCTACAACATCATTAGATTTCTTTATTTCATTATTATCTAAATTACAATCAATTATTTCTTTCTTAATATTTTTTTTTAATTTAATACACTCAGTAAGATTAATTTGTGCATCCGAAAAATTTTTTAAAAATAAATTATAATTTTTTATAATATTTGAATTTTTAAAAAATCTTTGGATTTTTTTTGCACTAAAATCTAGCAAAATATTATTAACTTTGCTCATTAAAATAGATACGATTAAAAATATTTTGAAAGATTTTAATTTAAAATCTGATTTTCAATCAATATGTTGATGTGCAACATCTTTCAATTTATTAACTAGAAATAGCTAGATATGTAATCTCCTAAATCAATATTGTAACTGTTCCTCAATATTAAATAGAAATCTAATATTAAAAGTAGGACAATCTTAAAAATAAATGCCTCTGCTACAAAATGATTAGCTCTTAAGATATTTCTAGCATGATAGAAAAAATTCTTAAATTTATAATTGCTATTAAAATTACATAATTTATTATTATAAACAGTTGTTACACATCTATTATATTTTAACCACAATAATACTACAATAATACTTACTATAAAATGAACATGTGGGTTACCTAACAATACAGATCCTGTCAAAATATAAACTGATAAAATATGATGAGCTAACAATAACAATTTACCATCAAATCTTGAACATAATGTTACATCAGGATCTATAAATGATTCAAGCATTACAAGTAATATAAATATAACTATATTAAATCTATTCATTATAATATTAAATAGAAAAAATTCTCAAGAAATATAAAAAAACAAAAATAATTATATAATTTTATAGTTTTAATCAAACTCAAACCTTTCAAAAATTCTGTTTGATAATGCATCACTTTTTTCATTTTGATCTAATTTAAAATCTCTCCTAGTAGCTGTGTTATTATCATCAAAATTTATTCTTAATTCATTTTGATTTTCTAAATAATTATTTTTAATGATATCATCATATTTTTCTCTCAAATTATCGTTAGTTAATACAAATTTTGCAGTTTTTAATAATTTTATTTCATTTTTAGTTTGTTGATTGTATTCTACCTCTTCTTCATAGCTTTTTATTTTTT
>JACKZZ010011013.1_pt1 | contig 42841 bp, 42 predicted proteins | sample 8027871 | NCBI WGS metagenome assembly JACKZZ01 (sample SAMN15724774, study PRJNA655200) | protist metagenome | isolation source: fluorescence activated cell sorting (FACS) single amplified genomes of... | place: USA: West Boothbay Harbor, Gulf of Maine | collected 2000-07-19
ATCGTTGATGCCCGCACTGGAATCGTGGAGCAAGACTTGCATCTGCTTGGCTATGTAGTAGAAACAGGCCGTGCACTTGTCATTGCAATCAACAAATGGGACGGCATGCATGACGAAGACAAGGCTCAGGTTAAGGACGATATTGAAAGACGCTTGGTATTTGTAGATTTCGCCAATATTCATTTTATCTCAGCGCTACATGGTACCGGTGTAGGCGAATTGTATAAGTCGATTCACACGGCTTATGAGTCGGCAACCAAGAAGCTGTCTACCAATAGACTTACCGAGCTATTACAAGATGCGGTAACCGATCACGCGCCACCTATGGTTAATGGTAGACGCATCAAATTGCGCTATGCCCATGCCGGTGGCCACAATCCTCCAATTATCGTCATCCATGGTAAACAGACTGACAAGTTGCCGTCGAACTACACGCGATATCTTGAAAAAACCTTTCGCAAGGTATTGAAGCTGGAAGGTACTCCGGTAAGAATCGAGTTGCGTACAGGTGATAATCCTTTTACCAAGGGCGAAGAAGGTTTTACTCAACAGCAAGTCGCGCAGAAGCGTCGCATTAAAAAGAATCGAAGCTTGGGTAAGTCGCTAAGCAAGAATCCTACAAGAACTCTAAGTAGGAAATAATTGTAGGCCATCAATCCAGGTTCCAGAACAACACAAGAATCAGTCCGGCAAGAAATACCATGACCGTTCATCTCGAAGATATTAAACAGGCAGCAAGACGTCTACAGGGCGTGGTCATCAAGACTCCTCTCCTTACTTCTGCGCCTCTCAACGAGAGACTGAATGCGAAGGTATTTATTAAGCCCGAATGTCTGCAGCATGTCGGCGCGTTCAAATTCCGTGGCGCCTACAACCGGCTGTGCCAGCTAAGTGTGGAGCAAAGATCGAAGGGTGCCGTCGCGTTCTCATCGGGCAATCATGCGCAAGGTATAGCGTATGCAGCTAAATTATTAGGCATGAGTGCGACTATCGTCATGCCCTCCGATGCGCCGACGATCAAGAAAGAAGGAACTGAACGCCTAGGTGCAACTATTCGCCTCTATGACCGTGCCACCGAATCCCGAGAAGACATTGCGGCAGACATTGCGGCTGCTAGTGGCGCGGTTCTGGTTCCTGCATTTGACGATGTGGATGTGATTGCCGGGCAGGGCAGCTGCGGCTTGGAGATAATGCAGCAATTGTCGGTACTGGACTGTGTGCCTGATGCAGTGTTAAGTCCCTGTGGTGGCGGTGGCCTTTTAGCCGGACTCTCTACCGCAATCAAAGAATCGAATAATGCGGTTAAAGTCTATGGTGTAGAGCCAGAAAACTATGACGACCACAGCCTTTCGAAGGCAGCGGGCAGGCGTGTCAAGATCAATCCACAGCAGGGAACCAGCTGTGATGCCTTAATGGCAGCCCAGCCTGGGGAGATTACCTGGGGGATCAACAATAAGACCGTAGATGATTTTCTCGTAGTAAGTGAGGAGGAGATCGCTCATGCAGTGAGCTACGCTTTTCGCTACCTAAAGCTGGTGGTCGAGCCTGGCGGTGCCGTTGCTCTTGCGGCGCTTCTGCACCAGAAGCTTGATATTAGCGGTGGCACTGCCGCGATAGTGCTTTCTGGTGGTAATATCGATGGCGAATCTTTTGCGACTTGCTTGCGGCTACACCCGGCACCCTAGACTTAATATCGTTTGCACGGACCCTCAAGCGCAGTTTCTAGAGTAGTCAACAGAGCAGTCTCATAAAGAATCGCAACAATGAACCACGATATACCTAGAGGAAGAATCATGAAAATCTCTTTAGCGAACACCGATAGAATGATGAAATGGATGGCGGTGGTAGTATTCAACATCGCCGCTTTCTCAGTTTCTGCAGCGAGCGCACAGGTAACAGATGACTGCGCAGATTCGCTACAGTGTGAGTCTTCCTGGTTAGGACTGTCAGATAGGGAGCGCGACACCGTGTTCGCATTTGCCGAAGACTACAAGGCATTCATTCATCTGGCGCGCACAGAACTTAGTTTTGTTAGTGAGGCTGTTGCCTTCGCCGAGGCTAACGGTTTCGAGGAGCTTAGCGCAGCGACGAATATCGTACCGGGCAAGAAAATCTATGAGGTGAATCGAGATCGTACGATTAGTCTCCTGGTAATCGGTGAAGATGCAATACAGGATGGTTTTCATATCATCGGCTCGCACATTGATTCGCCGCGATTGGATTTGAAAGGCAGGCCCCTTTATGAAGGCAGTGAGTTTGCGCTCTTTCAGACTAACTATCACGGTGGCATCAAATACCATCAGTGGACTAATCTACCGCTGGCATTGTTAGGCCGTATCGATAAGAAAGATGGGACTAGTGTTCAGGTTTCCGTGGGTCTGGATCCTAACGATCCTATCTTCATGATTCCCGAGCTGTCACCACACGTCGATCGCAGCAGAAATTCCAAGACCCTGGGTGATTTCATTACCCCTGAAGATCTAGATCCGATCATCGGCCATATCCCCGATGATGAGGATGGCGATGTAGTAGATCAGGTTTTGGCATATCTGGCAGAGGAATACGGCGTGACTCGCGCAGACTTGGTGTCGGCGGAGTTGGCTCTGGTGCCCGCCGGCGCACCCCGTGATATGGGCTTCGATAGAGGCCTCATTGCCGCCTATGGCCAAGACGATAGACTCGCATCCTATGCCGCCCTGCGCGCCGTTGCCGAAGTCGAAAACCCACAGAAGACTACGATGGCTTTTCTGGTAGACAACGAAGAGGTGGGTAATAGAAACAACACGGGAGCGCACTCGGACTACTTTGCCGACCTGTTATCTCGCCTGCTTTATGCGCAGTTAGAAGGCGACTATCGCGAACCGCTATTTCGTAGTGCACTACGTCAGACAAAGTTCATCTCCATCGATGTAAATCCGGGTATCAATCCGATGAACCCCGGCGTGTGGGAATCAGGCAACGCGCCCAAGCTAGGTTATGGTGTGAACCTCAAGCTCTATGGTCAGGGCAATACGGCGAATAGCGAATTCATCGCCTGGACACGGCAGCTGCTCGACAGCAACGATGTGCCATGGCAGACGGTGACCTATAAAGTCGGTGTCGGTGGTGGAGGTACTATCGGTGGCGAGTTCTCTGCACAAAACATCGAGGTCATAGATTTCGGTGTGCCTTTGCTGTCGATTCATACGCCCTATGCGGTCAGTTCCAAAGTCGATGTATACAGTCTCTATCAGGCTGCTCTCGCTTTTTATTCCTATTCCGAGTAGTGGGGTAGGCAATATTGCCAATCAGGGAGCGAGCCAGATTCAATTCACTGTCTGGAATTCGGCAACGGCGTTAAACCTATAGACAGGCAGCTAAAGCGACCCGCTTTGGCTGCTTGCTGTTTAATCGGGCGCAGCTGTCAGTCTTTCGATCTGGACCCGGAATATTGATGCCGTTTGGCCCTAGCATTCCCCTCCCACGTAGACCTCTAGCACAAATCAGATTATTCTCTGTGTTCTCGTAACATACATAAAGTGCTTATTATGATAATTCCAATCCTAAAAACTTGCCGCCTTGCAGGTCTTGCCCTGTGGGGTGTCTTTTCGATTTTCGCGCAGCAGGCAGTGGCGCAGGAAGTAGGCGATCACCAATACACTAGCGAAGCGGTAGAGACCGGTTCTCGAGTCTATACGCAGCAGTGTGCGCTATGCCACGGCCCACAGGGCGACTTGGTAGACGGTATCGATCTCAGTATCGGCCAGTTTCGCACCGCACAGTCCGACAGTGATCTTGTGGACGTCATCAGCGACGGTGCCGCAGAGGGCAGAATGCCGGCATTCAATCTGCGCGCCGAAGAAATGAACGGCATCATTGCCTTTATCCGCGCGGGCTTCGACCCGGAGGGTGTGGCGGTACGAATCGGCGACCCGGCTCGTGGCAAGGCATTATTCGAAGGCAAGGGGCAGTGCGCCGATTGTCATCGTGTTAGAGGCGTCGGGCCACGCACAGCACCGGACCTAAGCAACATCGGAGCCATTCGCACGCCGGCGTCGCTGCAGCGCAACCTGCTAGATCCAGCAACCGCGTTATTACCTATTAACCGCCCCGTTCGACTGGTGACGCGCAACGAAGAGACTATCGTTGGCAGACGCCTGAACGAGGATACTTATACCGTTCAGATTATCGACTCGCAGGAGCGGCTGCGATCTCTAAAGAAGTCAGATTTGGTTTCCTACGAAATCAGTGATCAGCCGAGTAAACAACCGACAGATATGACGAGCGATGAGGTGGCAGATGTTATTGGCTACCTGCTTTCTCTGAGAGGTATAGAATGAGAACTGCTATGAAAATTAGAAAATACGGGATCGCTCTTTTGCTGAGTCTGCTGGCTACGAATGTGTCAGCTCAGGTTAGTTTCGAGCGAATCTTGAATGCTAAGGATGAGCCGGAAAATTGGCTAACCTATAATGGTGGTTATAAAAGTCAACGCTACAGTAAGCTCGATCAGATAACACCAGAGAACGTAAGCGATCTTAAGCTGCAGTGGACACTGCAGAATCAAGTCTTCGGCGCATGGCAATCGAACCCGATTGTTGCCGACGGCATCATGTATATTACTGAGCGCCCGAATAGTGTGATGGCGGTCGATGCCATAACGGGGCGTGTATTCTGGAAGTACAGGCACGTTCCTGCGGACAATTCACTGGTTTGCTGCGGGGCGAACAATCGCGGCGTAGCGATTCTAGCTGACAAGATATTCATGGGCACATTAGACGCGCGGCTCGTAGCTCTGGATCGAATAACTGGCAGCCCGGTGTGGGATGTGGAAGTGGGTGATGTGGATCAGGCTTATTCCGTGACCATGGCGCCACTGGTAGTGAAAGACAAAGTGATTGTCGGTGTTGGCGGGGGAGAGTTTGGTATCCGTGGATACGTTGCAGCCTATGATGCCGATACGGGAGAAGAAGCCTGGAAGACCTATACCATCCCAGGCCCAGGTGAGCCGAATCACGACAGCTGGGAAGGGGATGATTGGGAGCACGGCGGCGCGCCGGTCTGGATTACCGGATCCTTTGACCCCGAGCTCAACCTCACCTATTGGGGAGTGGGAAACCCAGGGCCCGACTGGAATGCTGGGCAACGCCCCGGCGATAATCTCTACTCCGATTCGGTGATCGCCCTTGATGCCGATAGCGGCGAGCTGAAATGGTATTTTCAATTTACCCCTAATGACGCCTACGACTATGACTCGGTGCAGGTGCCGGTGCTGGCCGACATAGTTTGGCGTGGCACGCCAAGCAAGGTCATGATGTGGGCTAACAGAAACGGCTATTTCTATGTGCTGGACAGAGTTACCGGTAGATTCCTCGAAGGCAAACCCTATGTCACAGTGAACTGGTCTAGCGGCCTGGATGCGAATGGCAGGCCTATTCCAACGCCTCAGCCCGAGGGCATGCCCACGTTTCCGGGTAATCAGGGCGGCACCAACTGGTATCCGCCGTCGTTCAGTCCCAGAACCGGTCTGTTCTATTTCAGTGCCTGGCAAGACTACGCGACGATCTACAGGGCTGAGGAATCGGAATATCAGCCGGGAAGAGCATTCCTGGGTGGTGGGTTCTCGGTGTTAGCGCCGGCACCCGGAGCGCCAACCATTGGTATCGGTCGAACCAATCCAATTAATAATTGGACCAATGAGGTCGGTTTCGCCTCTTTGAAAGCGATGGACCCGCAGACGGGTGAAGAAGTCTGGTCCTACGATCAGTTCGATGTCAGTGACAGTGGCATGCTGACCACCGCCTCGGACCTATTGTTTACCGGCGGGCGAGAAGGTTATTTTCATGCCGTCGATGCACGCAGTGGTGATTTGTTGTGGAACGTCAATCTGGGAGGGCAGATTGTTATGGCGCCAGTAACCTACAGTGTCAATGGTGTGCAGTATGTGTCCGTAATTTCTGGACATGCCTTGTCCACCTTTGCCTTACCGAACTAGGGAGCCAACATGGCAGTAACATGCAGCACTAACAAAGAGAAATGCCTCAGACAGTTTGCCTGCGTAGGTTGTCGCCGCGTTAATTCGTATCTGTCTCTGTTGTTGCTGTTTGTATTGCAGCCGGTTCTCGCTCAGACCGACCCTATTGAGCACGCAGTGGAAGTGGATGGTCATCCCATGGCAGTTTGGGAAAAATCTGTGGCCGAACCAAAAGGCCATATACTGCTGCATCACGGCAGAACCTGGAGCTCACTGCCGGACTTCGATCTGCAAGTGCCCGGAGAAGAGCTATCGTTGATGGATGGCTTTAACGCACTGGGATATAGCGTGTGGGCCCTAGACGCCAGAGGCTATGGCAAGACGCCTAGAGACAATACGGGTTGGAATACACCGGACCGTGCCGCCCTGGATCTTGCCGCAGTTCTGGATTGGCTACTTGCTAAAAACGGCGAACCAAGCCATGTCTGGGGCTGGTCTTACGGTTCAATGGTGGCGCAACTGGCCGCGCAAAGGTTTCCAGAGGCTATGGCCTCGGTCACGCTGTTTGGTTATCCCACCGATCCTGATGCGGTGGTTCCAGAGACGACTTTTTTTTCCGCAGCCCCGGCAAGACCTACAACCAGAGCAGCAGCCGCATCGGATTTCATCGTGCCTGGTTCTATATCGCAGCTGGCGATAGACAGCTATGTCGATGCAGCGATGAAAGCAGATCCGATCCGAGCTGACTGGAATCAGTTGCATCAATGGAGTGCGCTGGATGGTGAGGCGCTGACCTTACCGACTTTATTGCTTCAGGCAGAGTTCGACCCGCTCGCGGATACCGATGCGCACGCGCGATTTTTCGCCAAGATTGCAAATCCTAACAAGCAATGGATTGTGTTGGCAGGGGGCGATCACGCCGCTTTGCTAGAGACCCCACGGGCAAAGCTGATAAAATCCACCATCGATTTTATCGAATGGCTAACTCACTAGCTGTGCGGTATTTTATTGCTGGTCCATAGTGCGAAACTACAGCGGGAAGTGGCAGAAGCCCCTGAGGCACTAAATAGCTTATTTGTACTCCCCGGAAATCTCGCCCCAGCATGCCATAGTAGTCTGCATCAAGCAGCCATATCAGATTCAACCCCGCTATAAGTATGCCTATTGCAATCATTCGTCGCATCTACGCCTGAGTAAGCATCTGATCCTGGGGCAAGTCGCGCAGCATGATTATTAACTTCGACCACTAATTCACTCATTAGTCTTCTTCGTTCCTTTGTTCTCTGTCTGTTTTGTCTCGCTCAGTTGCAGCTGTCTCTTTCTTATAAGGTCGAGCAGGTCGTCGGCGTTAAAATCGAGCTGATGTGCCTCCGCCAGAAGCGTATCGATTCTGGATTCTATAATGCGTCTGCGCTCACGCTCGGCAAGGGGTGATTGTTCACCGGAAATATAGGTGCCTGCACCGCGGCGCTTGAAGATCACACCGGAGGACTCTAGTTCGTCATAGGCTTTTACTACCGTGTTTGGCGTTACGTTCAATGCCAACGCGAGCGTGCGGACTGCAGTTATCTCCTCGCCAGGTTGTAGCAGCTTAGAAGCCACCATGTAGCGAATCTGATTCGCTATCTGTCGGTAGATCGGTACGCCGTCTTTGGAGTTGATGGTGATATTCATGATTGAGCGTTTTGCTTCTAGGTAAATGTAAGTATGGCTCTTATTGTATGGGTATTATGATACAATTATGAGAATTGTCAAGCATCGAAAATTGAATTCATGGAGATTGGTCGCTAACACCCTTAGATTCGGTATAAACCCTCAAAAAAGCGTGGTTCGAGGGGGCGTTTCTTGCTATTTTTGCCGGGTTAAGTCCGTTTTATAACCCTTGGCACTGGCCCGTGTGACTGACATCCAGTCGAATGGCTTGCTGCGAAGTCCTACGTAAATAGAGAGAGACAACTATGCAAGCTCCAATCACAAGGAGATCAGCTCTTACCTGGCAGAAGTTCGCCGCTGCGGGTCTGTTGCTGTGTTCTTCAAGTTTTCTGAACGCTCAGGACATTCCTCTGTTCAATGAGGATCCTGGCGAGTGGTACACGCTAGGCGGGGATTATGCCCATACTCGCTATACGCCAGCGGCTGAAATTACTGCTGAGAATTTCGCGGATATGGAAGTGGCCTGGGAATGGGATGGTGCTAGTTTCGGCGCTATCAGTGGTCGTTCTACACCTTCACTAATCGACGGCAAATTAATCACCGTAGCAGGTAACAAGCGTTATGTTGTCGCTATCGACCCCAAGACAGGTGAAACAATTTGGTCCTATCGTGAGCCGGACACGCCTAGAGCAGCCTACTCAATGCGCGCCGATTACGGCAAGGGTGTTGGCTATGCGAATATCGATGGTAAAGATGTCGTCTATATCGTTTCGCCTGGCTTCTTTCTCACAGCTCTGGATGCCGATACAGGCATTCCTTTAGAGGATTGGGGCAGACCAGTTCCGATCGACGGCTTTCCAGAATCAGGTATTGTCGATCTTCTGGCAGATCTTGGTCATCCCTATGATCCCTACGAGGGCATTCCACTTGAGACTGGATACATTACTTCTTCTTCGCCACCGATTGTTGTGAACGACACTATAGTCGTTGGTAACTCGGCGGAGCAGGGCTATCACCAGGCGCGTATCGAAAACGTGCCCGGCGACATTCTCGCCTATGATGCCCGCACCGGTGATTTTAAGTGGAAGTTTAACGTTATTCCCAAGCCCGGTGAATACGGTCATGAAACTTGGGAAAACGATGCCTGGCAGTGGACTGGCGATGTCTCTTCTTGGGCGCCGCTCTCAGCTGACCCAACAAACAATCTGGTCTATATTCCTACTAACAGCGCCACAATCGATTACTACGGCGGTTTTCGCCCCGGTGACAACCTTTATGGTGCCAGCTTAATAGCGCTAGATACTAGAACCGGTGAGCGCGCCTGGCATTTCCAGATGGTTAAGCACGAGATCTGGAACTTCGATAATCCTACGGCGCCTGTTCTCTTAGATTTGGATGTGCCAGGGCAGGGTCGAGTGCCAGCGGTAATGCAGGCGACAAAACAGGCGTGGGTTTATGCGTTCAATCGCGTTACCGGTGAGCCGATTTGGCCTATCGTGGATCGAACTGTTCCTCCATCGATAGTACCCGGAGAAGTACTTTCGCCTACGCAGCCTCACGTAACACGTCCAGCTCCCTTCGATATGCAGGGTATTACCGAAGATGATCTTATTGACTTCACGTCAGCTTTGCGCGCTGAGGCCTTGGAGGTCATGGAAGAATTCGTCATGGGGCCTCTGTTTAACCCGCCGATTCATGCTGACAACCCCATGGGTAAATATGCGGCAATGAACTGCCCGGGAGGTGCCGGGGGCGCGAACATTACAGCGCCGGCGGTAGCCGATCCAGAAACAGGAAAGATGTATATCTCATCGCATAAAGCCTGTTTCGCATTGCGCTTAATACCTGGTGAAGAATCTGATCTGTTGTTCCCAAATTCTACCGGCGTTAACACAGCCGCCTACGCAAATGGCGCACGCGGTGCGACAGCGCGGACTCCTAGGCTACGCTCTGGTATTCCCATCTGGAAGCCACCCTATAGTCGCATTACCGCAATCGATATGAACAGTGGTGATCATGCCTGGATGATTCCAACTGGTGAAACGCCAGATCGTATTGCTAACAATCCTGCGCTTGAGGGTGTGGATGTTGGCAATACTGGAACTGGTGCGCTGGTACCGATGGTGGTAACCAAGAACATGTTGGTTTACTCGGACCAAGCCGGAGACGGAACGCCAATGCTGTATGCAATCGACAAAGACAATGGCGACATCATGGCGGAGATGGAAGCGCCTGGCCGCAGCAGCTATGGTATGAGCTCCTGGGTGCATGATGGTCATCAATATATCTTGTTGCAGACAAGCTCATCGTTGACTGCGCTGGCTTTACCCGGGGCACAAGTAACTGGCGACGACCATTAGGAACTAGTTGCACTAGTTGCACTAGTTGCACTAGTTCCACTAGTTGTATTAGTTGAGAGAAACGAAACCGGAATGATTTCAGAGTCATTCCGGTTTTTTTCTGTTGTTTTCTTTTATATAAGTATAAGCACTGAAATTGGAGCATGCAGTCATGAAATACGTTGCGAGCCGATTATGCCACCATTGCTTTCTTCAAGATGGATGAGGCGTTTGTTACGCGGGAGTTTGCAGAGAAAATCTATCTTGCCGAATCGGGTAATGAGACTCGCAGGAATGAAGCTACATGAAGCTCGTCTGAGCTAAAATAATTCGTCTATCCCAATCAGTAGTGCCGCTAGAGCGAGAACCCAGGTTAGACAGGCCAGAGTATCATTGAGGCTGTAGCGTAATCGTTTCATGCCGCTGATGCCAATCATGGCGGGTATCACGCTGCGAATAGCAGGTATGAAGCGCCCAACGAAAATAGCGGCGCTGCCGTAACGGCGAATCATTTCTTCTGCACGAGTCACATTGCTTTGGTACTTTCTTACCAAGGCAAATTGATGAAACTTCGGTCCAAGAAATCGCCCGCAATAGTAGCCAGCATGATCCCCCATCAGTGCACCAAAAAAAGCGAGAGGCAGCAACAGCTGAAAACTTGCGAGACCATTATTATAGAGTGTCGCGCTCACCAATAATAAGAAAGCACCCGAGACGAATAAGCCAATTCCGATACAGGACTCTGCAAATGCGAGCAGGGGAACGAGAGCAACCGCATAGTCGCGGTTGTTGTCCAGCCAATCTAGGATAGCTTGTTCTATAACATATGCCTCGAATGCTTAAGTCTGCTTAAAACACAAGCTACTAATGCCCGCATTTTCTTAATTGCTCGCGCTTATTGGTTGGTATCCAGTACTGCTACTTTTGCGTCTAGATCTTCACTCATGGCGCCATTGAATGTTGCGGCATAGGCTGCATTGCCATCCATCTGCAATTTCAACCAGGCAAAAGTGAATCGTGCTTGATTATCCAATTCGGTGCCGCCATTGGTTGGTAAATTATGGGTTCCGGCTGCGAATTCTACATAGGCCTTATTCGTGCTATCGGCAACCGAGTCATAAAGCGCTCGCGCATGGCCTGCCGGTGGGGCTACCGTATCTTCGCTGCTGGCGAATATCAGGGTCGGCACCGTCAGGTCGCTGTAATCGCCGTCGAAGGATTGTCCAAGCTCGCAGCAGTAGGGGAGCAGGGGAACCACCGCTTTGATCTCGCTGCCTAGCTCTCGTGCCGCTGCCAATGCAGCGCCGCCGCCTAGGGAGTGCCCCATGATAGCCAGCTTATTGTTATCGATCTTACCTCTGATCGGGCTGTCACTATTTGCGTTCTCAGCTTTGAGAAATTCGATAGCGGCTATATGCGCGTCTTTTCTAGGCTGAAACGTATCGCGAGGATCATTCGTGTCGATGATCATTACAACGATGCCAAGCGATGCCAGGGCGGGGCCCCACCAGTCATACATTGCTTGTGTCGCGGTATAGCCCGGGACTAACACCAGACCGCCGGAAGGCGCTGCAAAGCTCAGGGTAAGTGGGTAGAAAATTGTAGCGGAGGCAAATTCGTCCACATTAGCTTGCGGATCGTAGGTCCGCACTTCGTAGAGGGCTTCGTCGAATTCGTTGCCAATAGCCCTCGCTATTTCACGTCCCTGAGGCCTGTAACGACCGGGTTCATCTGCATCCTGAGCCGTCGCTGGCGCCATAGCGGCGAGCGAGAATGTAACGGCAGTGATGAGTGTGTAAATCAGTTTGTTTGTCAGATTGAAAGATTTCATTGTTATTTTCCTTGTCGTTCTTAATCGCATACTTAGAGGGCTGGGCGCTGTTGCATCGCTAGTGCTAGTAATTGCTTAAAAAGAGGCCAGCTAGCCGGTGAATATAGCAAAGGCTGTCAGATGAAGGAACGACCTTCGGCGCAATAGTCAGAGCTTATTGGCATCCATCTAGCCCTTTCTCTTCTCCTGTCGTCCCACCGCAAGTCATGTGTCTGCGCTATAGGGGCCTGGGCCGAAAGCGAAGATCAGCAAAAGGTTACGAAATATTCAGCAGCCAGCTCGCCGTTGTTTAGGGTGGGAAACCAGGCAATATGGGCTGTAAGGTGGGCCATGAGCATGATAAAGGTGGCTAGAAGGGCTAAGAGATGAGTCCACAGACCGATCAGGATTAGCAATCCACCAAAAAATTCCACAACACCCGCTATGAATAAGGCGTTAACCTCCATCGGTAGGGGCCAGGATACAAGATCGGCGATATTTATCGCTGTCATGCCCCCCATAACGGGCTGCGGGCCCTCTCCAAACAGCTTGGCACAGCCATGAGTCATGAACATTGTAGCGCTTAGGGCTCTAAATAGCGCTCATGTCCATTCCTTGGAGTTCTCTGCCATATCTTCGTATAAGGAATTGATCTTGCCAAGCACCGAGTGAGCCTCGCGAAATATTGTCCTTTAGTTGTAAAGTCAGATCCTCGAATGTTGTTTCAAGCGGTGGCAAATTGCAATAATCTTCGTTCTTCAAGAAGGGTTAGGCGCGGCTAAGCGATAACTCCGTGAGCATAGAGGCAGTCAATGGGCAACAGGATACTAATTATCAAGACAGGCACGACAATTCCCAGCCTGCAGATGCAGCAGGAAGACTTTGAGGACTGGTTTGTTCGAGGCTCTGGTCTTGGCGCAAATCACTTCATATGCTCTGCTGTTGACTTGGGGGAGACGCTCCCCGAAATTGATCAGATTGCTGCAACAATCGTTACGGGATCGCCAGCCTATGTAACCGATAAGGCGCCGTGGAATAAGATGGCTGCAGACTATTTGCGTGTAATGCATGAAAAACAAAAGCCTATCCTGGGTGTCTGCTACGGACATCAATTGCTGGCTTGGGCCTTTGGTGGTGAGGTCGGTTTTCATCCACAAGGCAGAGAGATAGGTACAGTCGATGTCTCGCTTACAGCCTGCGCCGATTCTGATGCGTTATTCATGCAGATGCCCAGGGATTTTAAGGTACAGGCTTCTCATCTACAGTCAGTATTAAGTCTGCCTGATAACGCGGTATTGCTGGCGCAGAATGAATTTGAGCCCAACCATGCATTCCGCCTTGGTGACTCGACTTGGGGTGTTCAGTTTCATCCAGAATTTGATGCGCGAGTTATGAAAGCCTACATAAATGAGCGTAAAGGCGACATCAACTCAGAGGGGCTGGATGCAGAGCAGCTCCTTGGGACAGTGAGCGATACACCAATATCAGCTAGTCTGCTGCATCGATTCATCGCCCTGACTGATATGGGTAAATGAGGGCCTGACAATGAAACTGTGTGAGTTAGTCTGCCGCTTCTGCCTCTATAAACTCTTCATCTACGGCTTCTATAATTCGGTCGGCCGAGGGTTGAGAGAGCAGCCTGCCATTGATAAACACAGCTGGAGTCGAGCGAACACCAGATGCGTTTCCACCGCGTTGATCGTTTCGTACTTTCTGAATAACTTCATCGGATTCGATGTCGGCATGCAGCCTATCGAGATCCAAGTTTAATTCCAAAGCATAACTATCAAATTCATCCTCTATAGTAGACATACCCATGCCTGCCCATATTCCCTGAGTGGCAAATAGATAATCGTGCATCTCCCAGAACCTGTCCTGCTTTGCTGCTGCTTCGGCATATAGAGAGGCGGTCCAGGAGTGGGGGTGTGATGTAGTGATCGGGAAGTGCCTGAACACTAGATGTGCCTTACTGCGCAGATTTGGCCAGATCCGAGTCATCGTATCATGTTCGGTGGCGCATGCAGGGCACTGAAAGTCGGCGTAGACAACAATGCTCACCGGAGTCGCTGCGATCCCTCTTACGTGATCGCTTTCAACGATCTCGACGGTCGAGTAGGTCGGGCCCTGACTCAGCAGTGTATATAGCGTGACGAGTATGAGCACCGGCGCTACGACATAAATGGCGACCTGCATCATTAGCTTGCGCGTTTTATTGCGGTTCTGCGCAGCCCGTTCTTTGGCTTCTTTGCGCTTTCGTTGTTCTTCTCTCTTGCTCATCGATCCTTGCTGCCTTGTCTGGCTTAGTGGGTTATATGGCCTATTACTATAACCTGTGGAGGCAGTGAGTCAATCAGCAATAGTCGCTGAGCGAGGGGTGATATTGGTCAGGGCTATGATCGAGCCCATGTTAGCGTTAGAGGAGGAGGGCGTAGCCAAGCTTGCAGCCAATATGGATGCCCTTGTCCTGATGAATACCTACCCAGCCCAAGCATTTCCCATAGTCTGTGAGCCAATGCAGAGCGACCCCGGCGAGGCCGAACCAGATATTACCGGTAATTAGATAGACAATCCCGCCATGCACCAGGGCATGAGCGGTTAGCCAGTAGTATCAGACTGGAAATAGACTATGATCCTTGTTATGGATCTTGTCATTCTGATTTTTGTCGTAGCCCATGGCCCCGGGTTGCAGCACAAAGTCTGCTAACGAATTGCCACAAATCAACATGAAAACATTTTCAACAAATAGCATTTACTACCTCGGTCGACGAGCGCATCGCTAACCACAAATTTATCTCACTGATGATAAGCATATTCGGTACCAAGCGGGCCTATGGGGTATCTATTGTGTTAGCTGCTTCACACTATATTTTCGATGCTGACCTAAAATCAGCCCAAAACCAGCTAAAGTGACTTCAAGGTATTGAATTTAAGTAAGTTTGTAAAAAACCTACACTGCGCAAGTTGCAATTAATTGCCCTAACAGGGTATTTAGCTAATTATGTAACCAAAGAGGGAGTAAATAGCGCGGTCGATACGCCGAATCGGGACGCAGCCTGTTCTGAGTTTTCTGAGGTTAGCAGCAGTGAGAGAGGCGCTAAGGAATCACCCCGGTTCTACTCTAGAACCAGTGGAACTTATGCTCCAGAGCGGCTGCGTATTGCTTGATTCTACCGTATCGTAAGCGTTAGGATATAAGTTATGCGGTGCTGTATGGAGGCGGGGAGTTTGGTTTGTTCAGGAGGCTGGTTTTTCTTCTTTCTTGGAAATCTCCGAAGAGACTTCGCTAACGGTAGAGGTAATCTCACCTCTACCAAGTCGAGAGGTAATTGTCGCTCCGACCTTAACATCGTCACTGGAGTGAATTACTTTTAAAGTGCTGTCATAAGTGATGCTGTATCCTCTGGCTAGTGTGTTGAGGGGGCTCACCGAATTCAAGCTTCGGCTAAGTGCTGCCAGGCTGGAGCGACGGGCGACGAGCTGGGTTCTCAGCGATCGGTCTAGCCTGCTGCGGTTTGCACTGAGTCGAATATGATTGCGTTCCAGACGCTGTTTGGGCGAGCTCGCCAACAGTCCGCGTCGCGCCTGCATAAGATTCGATCTCTGCATGGAAATCAGTGTCTTCATAGCCTTGCGTAATCGAAGATCGAGTCGGTCCAGATTCTGAGCCTGTTCCTGTAAGCGTCGGTCGGGGTGTTTAAGTTGCTTCGCAATCCATACTAGGCGCTGCGTGCCTTGCCGGATCGCTAACTTTATTGCGCTCTGAAATTGAGTGTTATAGGTAATCAGCAGCTCGAAGTATTCAGCTTGATCGGGGCTTAGCTGTTCGGCGGCGGCGGAAGGTGTAGGGGCTCTTAGATCGGCGACAAAGTCGGCGATGGTAAAATCGACTTCATGGCCAACTGCGCTGCAGATCGGCAGCCCACTTGCGAATATTGCTCTAGCGACCCGCTCTTCGTTAAAGGCTTGCAGGTCTTCCAATGAGCCGCCGCCGCGACCAATTATCAGTGCTTCAATGCCAAGTTTCTCCGTCAACTTGTTTGCCAATTGTATGGCGCTAACTATTTCGTCGGCGGCATCTCTCCCCTGTACGGCGACCGGAAGCAGTGTGATTCTAGTTGCAGGAAAGCGCCTTGCGAAAACGCTGAGTATGTCCTGTATTGCCGCTCCAGTCGCCGATGTAATAACACCAACATGCCGATAGTGACTGAGCATGGTTTGTTTCTGCGTGTCCGCGAAGAGTCCTTCGCCCAGTAGCTTTGCCTTTAGCTGCTCGAAGGCTCGCTGCAGTGCTCCGTCGCCGGCTTCTTCCATGCCATCGAGTAGGAGTTGGTAGTCCCCGCGACCTTCGTAGATGCTAAGACGGCCACGTACTATTATCTGATTGCCGTTTTGAGGTTTGAATCGCACCATTCGGTTGCGATTTATAAACATCGCGCAGCGAATCTGTGAAGACTTATCTTTTAATGTTAGGTACCAGTGCCCGGATGAGGGTAAGGCCAGGTTGGAAATTTCACCCTCGACGATTACAGCTGGAAAATTGCTTTCCAGCAGCGAGCGCGCCATACGATTCAGGCTGCTAACAGAGAGAATATTCTCGGCGTATCCTTTGTCGTAGGGGTAAGATTTGTGTTCGGAGTAAGGCATAGCCCCATACTACCCTAGCGTTATTGGATTCGGTAGCCGCGCAGCCTCATAGTCAGTTAGACCGCACAGTAATTTGTCTTGCTAAGATGCAGAGTGGCTACAAGGCCTGCTTAGATTCTTGAGAATGCTTCTCTGTTGCGAACCGACCCATCCACATGGCAGGCAATGAGTTCGACTCTCTTTCCTGCAGGGCCGATGGGAAAGCTTAGCTTAACAAAAGCTGCCGTTCCGCGGCTGGCCACCAATCCTGCCGTGATAACGAAATTCTTGGATACGCAAATAGCCGTCCATTCACAGGCGCCGTCACCAGTCGATTCCAAATCGGAGGTGTCGTCTCCATACTTGTGCTCTTTCTCGAAGCTAATGATGCTAAGTTTGCACTTGCACTTGCACTTGCACTTGCACTTGCCCGTGCCGTTTTCGGCTCCATTTGACAGGTACTCACCGTATACGAGAGATTGGGCGAGTCCAGTCTGAGCATAGGAGAGTGCGGCGAACAATAACGAGGCAATGAGTAGTTTTGATCTGTTCATGACAACTCCCTGATTCCAATCGATAAAGACTAGGGAAATAATAAGAGCTGGCGATTCTGCTGTGTTGAGCCATATCAATGTCATAGTGCTTCTGCGAGGGGTTTCTTAGCTCCTAGCGTTAAGCATATAGGATGCAATACCGATCATGCTGCGGTTTTAAGAGCGGCTTCTTGAGAGCATCGCCGCTACAGTGACATTGGCGCTGACATTCGCCGCGGTAATAAACATATCCACAATTAAGTCGATGGCGATCAGGATGCCAATGCCTTCTACCGGCAAGCCGAGAGAGATATACACCGGTGCCATGATGAGCAATCCTCCGCTGGGTATTGCGGGAGAGTAAAAGCTTAACAGGCCTATTGCAGCTGCAATAATGAACAGTTCATAAATCGACAGGTCGATGCCGTATAGGCTCGCGACGAAATACGTACCCGCCGTTCTTCCCATGGGTGAGGCAAAATGGAATAAGGTCACTGCAATGGGCAGCACCATTCCGGAGACTCTGCTGGAGATACCAAGTGCTTCGGTTGCCGTAAAGCTAGCCGGAAGCGCTGCCAGTGAGGAGCGTGTGCTGAAGCCAACAATCTGCGCTGGTGCGAGAGCGCGAGTAAAGTCGCGCAGGGGGATGCGGCCAATATAGGCAGCCAGGGGATACAGTGCCAGCGTGAAGACGACTATCAAGCTCGACACTATGACAATGAAGGAACCTAGCACAGAGATAGCCGACACGCCGAGAGTTGCTGCCAGCGGAAATACCAACGCAAAAATACCGACTGGTGCCAGCATCATAATCCAGCCGATAAGCACAAACATACTGTCTTTGATGGCAGTGAAGAAACTAACGATGGCGGCCCGTTCCTTGGTTTTGATCTTCAATAGCGCCGTTGAAAATAGGCCGGTGAATATCATAAGCGGCAATATGGCGTTGTTGACGGCGGCGCGGATGGGGTTGATGGGTATCAGCGCTACCAACCAGTCGCGAAAGGGTGGTAGCTCGCTCCTGCCGACAGCTGCAGTTGTTGTTCGCTCTAACAGACTGCGGCTCGCATCGGGATCGATGTTTAGCATCGCTATCAGGGGCGGCGCGACAAAAAATGTGAACAGGCTGGAAACGACAATCATGGTAACGAATAGTGCAATCGCCTTGCCGCCAAGTTGGGCTATAGTACCGGTGGTTTCCTGCCCTGCTATGGCGGTAATCATTAGTGCCATTAACAGCGGCACAACTGTCATGCGAATCCCATTTACCCACAGTGTGCCTATAGGTTCGATTATCGATGGCAGGAGTGAGTCGGCTGAGATATCGAGAAGCGAGAAGCTAACCCCGCCTATCAGGCCCATCCCCAGTCCAATCAGAATGCGAGTGGAGGCGCTCATTAATTCTTCGACTCTCTCTTGGGGCTCATTCTGGGTTATTTTCCTGACGGCTTTCCGTACTGTTGAATGCGCTATCTCGCACATTGGTATAGCGCAACATAGCACTGGCCCCTGGGGTAATCAATTTGACAGGAAGGCAACATGATTGCAGCGCTTCCGGCTCTTTGGTACCTTCTATAGCCACAAACAGCTAAACCCATGATTCGCCAGCCATGCAGGACATACAATGAGTAGTAGTGACAGTCGCAACGAGAAAGACCGAGAAGCAACAACACTAAGCCGTCGGTCTATCTTCAAGATGGGCCTGGCGACTGGCATGGCAGTGCCTATGTCGGCGCTAGGGCAGGCACCGAATCGTCTGAGACCCCAGCCTGGTGATCAATTGGTGTTTGAAGAGGGAGCAAATCAGGATGAGCTGGTGCGGCCAGAGTTGTTGGGCTTGGAGCAGAGGCCCCTATCTGCCCTTGCGCGGGACCCCGAGACACAGGCGCTGCGAGACGGCTCCAGACTTAATCGAGTCATGATTACGCGCATCGACCCGCAGAAGTTGACTGCACGCTACCAGGCAAATGCCGCGGAGGGTGTGATCGCCTACTCGGCAGTATGCACGCATACCGGTTGCGATGTAATAAACTGGGATGCAGGCCAGTTGCGCATGGCTTGCCCCTGCCATGAGTCTCAGTTTGATATATATGATGGTGCTAATGTGGTTGGAGGTCCGGCTCCCAGACCATTGGCTATGCTGCCCCTTGAGGTCGTCGAGGGTGTTGTGATCGTTGCGGCAGGCTTTCGTGGCCGTGTGGGTTTCACTCAGCAGTTCTAGAGTGCTAATAATTTTATGTTCGGCGCCTATTCTGGCGCGCTAATTCAGAAGCAGCACGTTAAGAGGTTCAAGCATGATAATTCGCTCCAGTATTCTCCTTTGTTGTTCACTTATCTCGAGTCTTCTCTCTGCGCAGGATTTGCCTCCCTATAATCCAGTCACTGCAGAGCGCTTATTAAATCCCGAGGAAAGTAACTGGTTAATGTATCGCGGCAGTTACGATTCCCATGGCTACAGCAGCTTGGACGAAATCAATACCGATAATGTCGATGGCCTGGTACCGGTTTGGAGTTTCTCTACTGGCTTGAGAGAGGGGCATCAGGCGCCACCTATAGTGAACGACGGTTATATGTACGTCACTACCCCGCAGAATCATATCCTGGCAATCAACGCGCGCACCGGTGATCTTATCTGGCGCTACGTGCGTTATCTGCCGGATGACCTGCAGCAGTTTCACCCAACCAATCGCGGTGTTGCCCTGTTCGGCGATAGAGTCTACATGGCAACTGTAGATGCGTTCTTGGTTTCTCTCGACGCCTTAACCGGTGAACTGATTTGGGAAGTAGCTGTCGAAGATTATTATAACGGTTATTATATGACTATGGCGCCACTGATCGCAGACGGCAATGTGATGGTGGGAGTCTCCGGTGGTGAGTTGGGAATTCGTGGCTTCGTTGCAGCCTACGATGTAATGACTGGTGAAGAACAATGGAAAACCTACACCATACCTGCACCGGGTGAGCCAGGTTCGGAATCTTGGCCGGGGGATACCTGGCAGACTGGCGGAGTTCCGGTATGGCTAACAGGTTCCTACGACCCAGAGTTAAATCTCGCTTACTGGGGTACCGGTAATGGGGGGCCATGGATGGGAGATACGCGCCCAGGCGACAATCTCTACTCCTCGTCGGTTATTGCCTTGGACGTCACAACCGGTGAGCTTAAGAATCATCATCAATACCACTGGAATGACTCCTGGGACTGGGACGAAGTTTCGGCACCCTTACTAATCGATTTTCAGCGTAATGGTCAGAGTGTGAAAGGCATGGTGCATGCTGGGCGCAACGGCTATTTGTGGTATCTGGAGCGCAAGGCCGATGCGATTAACTTCGTTGATGCCAACCCCTATGTCTATCAGGACGTCTTCACTGGCATCGATCCTGTGACCGGCAGACCCGAATACGATATGACGAAAAAACCCGGCACGGGTTACGAAGCCAATTTCTGTCCGTCGCTTTGGGGAGGAAAAGATTGGCCTCCAGCTGCCTTCGACCCCGAGTCTCGTTTAATGTTTATTCCGGCGAATGACAATGTCTGCTCAACCATGGTGGGGGAGGAAATCCAATATAGTCCGGGCCGCTCTTATATGGGTCGAGGAACTTCAGAGAACGGAGGTTTCTTCGTTCGACCCGGCACCGATCATATCGGTGAACTGCAGGCCTGGAATGTAGATACGGGTGAGCGCGCCTGGACGACCACATTCGAAAGCCAGAATTGGGGCCCAGTGTTGGCGACGGCGGGTAACCTAGTGTTCATGGGCGGAACCAATGATCGCTATTTTCGTGCTTTCGACTCCAGAAGCGGCGAGATTCTATGGCAGCAGCGAACCAATTCGGGAATCACCGGCGTCCCCGTCACCTACACTCTGGATGGCAAACAGTATATCGCCGTGCAATCGGGCTGGGGTGTCGATGCCCAGCGCGAACAGAACCTGCTGAATATGGCTAAGGGTGAGAATCACTATGTGCCTCAGGGCGGAGTGATTTGGGTTTTCGCTTTGCCTGACTAGGCTATTGGGTGACCAGTTTGCGTGGTAGTGAGTTAATTGCAGTTACAAATGAGCATAGGACTGAACACAGAGGTTGAGAGTAGTGGACAATATCGTTGCAATAGAAAATTTGGTTGAAAAGTTTGAACAGAAGAAGATGACACGAAGAGAGCTGGTAGCTTCTCTATTGGTGGCCACGGCTGCTACCTCTGTGCCATCTATCTCGGCACAGACCGCCGCACCTGTGGCTATTGGTAGGTCGATGAATCATGTCTCACTGTCGGTGGCTGATGTAAGTCGTTCGGCGGATTTCTATAATCGTGTTCTGGGTATGGAAATCATCTCGCGGCCGGCAAATGGTGGTTTGAATATGGGCCTGGGCGATGAGAGTTTTCTCGGGCTCTATAATTTGCCTAACCCTGGAGGCATGCACCATATGTGCATCGGTGTGGAGAATTACAATGCCGATGCGCTTGCCGAGAAGCTTCAGGAGCACGGCATAGAAGCTGACGTGAACCGCGACCCGGCGAATCGAACCAGTGGTGGTGACCAACTCTATTTCAGTGACCCCGATGGTATAAGAGTGCAACTTGCACAGCATGGTTATCTCGGGTAGACACAGCGTTATTTAACGCAGAAGTCTATCCAAGGTAGGGCGCCTGGTGGCAGGAACTGCTAGTAATCCGGCGCTATTAGCCATCTCTGTTCGGTAGCTAAGGGTGCGGTAAGCGTCAGCAAGAAGGACTCCAACTGGCTTCTCTCTACGGGACGTAAGTTAAGCGGCTTCGCCTCGTTGTGGCTGAGCATAGAACTCGGTGCTTCATTGTAATGCTCAACGACCTCACTGAGATTCGACATCTGCCCACCGTGCATATAAGGCGCGGTTAGCGAGATGTTTCTCAGCGTCGGCGTTTTCATCGCGCCAACCAGATCGTTCGCATCCCGGGCGAAGCGTAACTCTGTACATTCGGCAGTCGTGGCATCACTAAACTCGCCAAGACAGTTGAATGGATCGTCTCGCGATGTGCGTACACCGTCATATCTGCCCATCGATGGCATCGTGCCGCTTACAGCCAGCACACCGGTGTTATGAAATTCATTATTGCTTAAGAGCGGCCCGTTGTGACAGCTAACACACTGTCCCTTGTCGATGAAAAGCCTTAGGCCTGCTATTTCTGTATTGCTCAGGGCTTTTGGCTCCGCCGGGTCAGTGCTTAGCTGTGCAATATACTCATCGAAAGGGGTGGGACCGGGCATGATCTTGCGCTCATAGGCGGCTATAGCCTTGCCAAGATTCGCAAAAAATTCAGATACCGCCCTCTGCGTGCCAGTGTCCAGAGTATTCCAATTTGCTTGTTGAGCTTCATCCCCCTCTGGTGTTCCTGTTTCCGGCAAGTTTGAGACTGCGGGCAGCTCTCCGAAAATTTCTTCATACATAACACGGTAGTCGGAATCTGTGGACAGCAACTGTAGCAGTTGAATTCTATCGGTCGCATGTTCATGCTTGGCCTCTAGTGGTGCCAGAGCCTGAGCCCACTGACTGTCTTTTCTGCCGTCCCAATAGAACCAGGGGCTATAAGAAAGTCCCACGAGAGAAGGAGTGTGTACCGGCCCAATACCGACGCCGACAGCGAGAGGCAGACCATCTGTAAACATCAGCTCGGGTTTGTGGCAGGTGGCACAGGCAACTTGTCCGTTGCTGCTGAGTCGCGTGTCGAAATAGAGGCGGTGGCCTAGCTCGGCGGCAGCCGGATCATCGGCGACTCGATTGCTAGGGTCTGGTGACAAAGGGGGCAGGGCATCCAAAGATAGCGAGGCTAACAGCCTAAGCTCGTCTTCGCTCCAGTCAGCAGCGCCGGGGATGGACAGGTAGTTCCAGCCTATGGCTGTGACGACTAACATCGCCAGCAGTGGGGGTAGTATTTTCTTCATTGCAGAACGAACTCGATGCTAGCGCTGTCTTCGGAGCCATCGTGCTGTAGGTCAATCTCTAGTAGCCACAAGCCCTGCATGTGGAAACGAACCCCCTCCAGGAGGTAATCACCATTGTTCAGGGTTGCAGTAATCTGGGGCTGGGTGGGCAGGCCGTGATCATGCTCTGGCATACCGCCAATTAATTGTAATTTCTCTACTGCCAGCGTTTTCCTGCCACCATCTAGAATTCGTACATGCCAACTGTGTATCTGGTTTATGCGTAGCGGTGAAAGCTCGCTGTAGATCTCTACAGTGAGACCTTTCTCGGTGGTGCCCGTAAGGTCGGGTGTTTCTGCTGCATGTGTGCAGCTAATTGCAAACAACAGTGAAAGGCTAAAAAACAATTTCATGCCACCTCGATGCTGCGCCGTCGCGATGAAGGCGGCAAGGCCTATAAAAACCGGCGTTCGCCGGGACAGATAGTAATCGCGCAGGTCGAGATTTGTGTCTGGGTCTATGTCAGGAGTGATCGCATAGGACACAAGCACGATAAACAGCGTTGGGAATATAAGAAACCATACCTGATAGATATAGGTAAATTGTATTTCTCGATAGGGCCAGATTCCAACCCAATACTGAATAGCATAGAGCACTATAACGAGCGTCCAGGCCAGATGGAGCCAGTCTAGACGCGGGACGATATGAGTGCGCAGCAGTCGCCCCCAGCCCGCAAAAATCTCGGTAAGCGCGATAGCGATAACCACCGAGGCCAGTGCCATTAGAAATTCAAACATTGTCATAGAGTTTTCGTGCCCAACCTAAGTATTGCTTATTACATATCTGCTTATTACGCTGCGCAGTAGCAGATGGTTTTCGTGCCCTCTAAACTAAAGAAGGGCAAGTCCTCGCGGATTTGCCCTTCTTTGCTTTTCAATCTAATTCGCTTTGCCAGCCAATAAGGCCAGGCTAGCGATAGTCAGATCTAAACAGCTACGATCTCTTCAGCCTGTGGTCCTTTCTGACCGTCAGTTACTATGAACTCTACACGCTGACCTTCAGCAAGAGTCTTGTAACCTGAGCTTTGAATCGCACTGAAATGTGCAAATACGTCAGGGCCGCCTTCACGTTCGATGAAGCCGAAACCTTTGTTTTCGTTAAACCATTTCACTGTACCAGTAATTTTATCGGACATTTTTGTTACCTAAAGTTAAAACTATTAAAATCCTGCCAAGCAGGGGTCGTGCTAGAAATTCGGCGTACTTATAAACTTCAGGACGAGGTGTTACTAGGAAGACTTCGAAATGGGGAGAATAAATATGGGCTTACTTTCAAGCTACGCGCAGTTTACAGGTAAACCATTGCCTGTCAAGGGTTTTTCGGCACGGTTCAGGGGTAGCGCTAGCTATTCTGAGATAGCGTGGTAGTTCTTTGTGTGGAATCGAGGGGAGCAAACAGCGAGAAATACCAGGTCGCCTTTTCCCGTGTTCTAGATTCGCTGTCTTGTGTTCGGGGGAATAACAACAACATCGCCGATGGATACCCTTAGCGGTTTGCCGTCTCCTATTTCAGCTAAGCCTTCACCCTGAACTATGACATAACGCTCGGTGGTGTTCTTCAGGTAGTGCCACTTCGTCTGCTGGGCTTCCTCGACTCTGGCTCGGGCTATAGATACATCTTCATCGTCCATCGAGTTTGATATTTCGGTGATGTAGCAGCCTTCTTCGAAATAATATTCTTGCTTGGGGTCTTGTTTTTTAAGCATGCAGGGCTTCATCTCTGGTCGTTATGAGTTAAAAGCATCGAATGGCACTAGCATACGAAAAAGCTTCGAGTGGAACTAGTTCCTGAGCTCAAATATGTAGGTAGCGATAGGATATCGTGCTCGCCAATGCAAACTGAATAGCGAGGAGGGGGGGAAGTATTCTAAAAACACTAGGCTGTCGACAAGAGTTGCCGACAGCCTATATGTCTGGTGCCAAGTAGGGTCTAGAGAGGCACTACTTTATTGGCACAAGGTCCTTTTTGGCCTTGTCCAACTTCGTATTCTACTTCTTGGCCGTCATTTAGCGTGGCGAAGCCGCCGTCGCTTTGAATTTCTGAATAGTGAACGAAGAGATCGTTGCCACCTTCCGCTGGAGTGATGAAACCAAAACCTTTGTCCGCATTAAACCACTTAACTGTGCCTTTACTCATGTAACCCTCGATATATATTTCTTTTTTGACTTTCAAAATTGCAGAAAACGAATCGAAGCTCGACACTTCTTCTGCTCTGTGGCGAAATTACTGCTTTCTGCCACCACTCTACTTCAGTATTACTCTGAACTGCTTGCCGGCCCACTTAAAGGGACTCGGTTTCAGTGAGAATATCAGAAGGAATAAATCCCCACTCAAAATGAATATTCACACAATAGTATGGTGGAACCGTTCGAACCCACTTCACCTTTTTAGATCCGAACCTACAGTGTAGAGTCTTCTAAGCCAAATTCATAGAGGTAGAAGCTGCGTAAACCATTAAATTTCCTCGCCATTTCCCTTATTTTGGGCTGTTTTTCCCTGTAGCGCCGGTTTTTTGCCTCACAATTATCACCGATATAGTTAAATGGCTGTGAGCCGTAGCGAAAAATATCCGCTTGAATAATTTTAAGCTATTGATATATTTGCTATTTTTCTATGATTCTGAATTTTCGGCTATTGTCTCGCTAGCAGCCACCATTTCATGGTGCTGGTGACTAAATCTGCGGCGTCTTGTTGGACGAAATGACTCGCACCAGGCGCTGTGACGATGGTTGTGTCGGCATCTATCCAATCCCAGGTATTGTTTAGGCCGTCTGAGTGCAACGCCGTGTCTTCCAGGCCATGAAATACAAGCACTGGCATATTGAGTCTTGGCGCACTTGGGGCGGTTCCGGAGCTTTCTCCCCTCGGGTAGTTTTGCTTGTAGTAGGCGAGCATGCCGTCGAAGTTGGAGCGCCCGAAGGCCTCAACATACTTCTGCCTTGCGGCCGGGTCACTTACCCAACCTGAGAGTGTCTGCGGATTCATGGGCTGGCCGAAGAAGATGTCCGAGTCGGTAGCTTTGCCGGCAATGAAAGCGCGGGCATAACCACTGTTATCCTGCTGTTCCTGGTTGTTAGCCAGTTCTCGCGCCATGCCATTGGGATGGGGGAGGTTCAGAATAACCAGGTTTTCGACCATCTCGGGCAGCGCAAAGGCGAACTGCCATGACACGATGCCACCCCAGTCATGGCCAACTATATTGGCTTTCTCTTCACCGAAATGGCGAATCACAGCCGCTACATCGCCGATAAGGTTTGACATGGCATAGCTGGATTCAGCCTCTGGCTGTCCGCTGAGGTTGTATCCGCGCTGGTCTATGGCGACTACTTTGAAATTGTCCTTTAGCCCTTCCATCTGATGGCGCCAGCTATACCAGTAGTCTGGGAAGCCATGGATCATGATCACCAGGGGGCCCTCACCGACGGTTGCGTAGTGAATTTTCACACCATTATTGTCTGCATAGCCATGTTCTACTTCGTCCAGCAGGTCACCATGGGCTGTGCTTGCAACCAGAATCAGGGTGGCGAGTGCGGGCAGGTAAGGTAGATATTTGAGAACGTTGGGGAATGTCATGGTTAGCTCCGATCTGTTGCGACACTACAAGTGATGAAGGCCAATAGTTTGGTAGCCGCGGGTCAGTGGCCCAGCCCGAGGGTAGGTGATGAGCTGATTAAAGCAGAAAAAAGAGGAAAAGTTGACGGGTTTGCGATGCCAAGATCCATTTGGCAGACAGATGCAATCGTTTTGCCGCGAATCGCCTGTAGCTAACTATCTGTAATAGCTTGTGAATGTTAAAATTCTCATTTAGCTGATTATTTATCTGCTGCGCCGGTGAAGACGGTGAAGGAAAGTGTCAGAGGGAAGTGGAAATAGGAGAAGGTGATGTGGGGGACACAGAACATGAATAAGTTGAAGTTAGCGAACGTTTTTCTAATGATAGGTATTGCTGTGGCCTTGGGTCAGGTTGCAGCTGCGCAGGATTACGTGGCGCCACGTACCAGTTTTGGTGCGCCGAATTTGCAGGGTGTTTACAGCATTGCCACGGTAACGATGCTAGAGCGTGGCGAGCAGTTTAATGGACAGTTAACAATTACCGCCGAGGAGGCTGCGCGAATCGGGCAGACTGGCGACAGTTATCTTGATGATCTGACAGCTGCACCCGCTGATGCGGAGCCAGACGTTGGAGGCTATAACACTTTTTGGATGGATCCAGGCGAACGCATGGCAGTAATCGGTGGTGAGATTCGTACCTCCATTCTTGTCGAGCCAGAGAATGGTCGTCTTCCCTGGGCCGAGGGTGCGCAGCGAGCAATATTTGGAGCGCGGGCAATGGGGCCAGGCCCATTTGCCGGGCCAGAGGCGCGTCCCCTGGGTGAGCGCTGTCTGGTCGGTTTTGGCTCCTCCGGTGGCCCGCCTATGTTGCCAGTGCTCTACAATAATCACAGTCAGATCGTTCAGACCAAAGACTATGTGATGATCATGGCCGAGATGAATCATGACGCGCGTATCATTCGCATGCGCGATAGCGATCATTCTGCTATTCCTAAGTGGTTAGGCGATTCCATTGGCTACTATGAGGGAGACACTCTTGTCGTCGAAACAACCAACTACCATCCGCAGCAGAGTTTTCGTGGCGCGCTGCGTCACTTCTTCTACCTGTCCGGTGACGCGAAAGTAACGGAACGTTTCACCCGTGTGGATGACGAGACCTTGCTCTATCAATTTACTGTCGATGACCCCAAAGTCTACGCGACGGTATGGAAGGGTGAGCTGCCTATGAATGCAGTAGAAGATCAGATTTACGAATACGCCTGCCACGAAGGAAACTATGCCTTGCCCGGGATTCTGGCTGGAGCCAGACTGGAAGAGAAAGAGAAGGCTGAGGCGCAGTAGTTTTAGTTAGCAAGAATTAGAAGCCGGCCATAGAGCCGGCTTTTATAATGTGCTGTAAGAATATTGATACATCGCAGAAACTTGACTCTAGGCCCGTGCCAATATTCTGGGCACGAATCCGTCTGGTGATCCCGTAGTTAACTATGCTGATAGACAGACTTATAGATAGACTGATAGTAAGGGTGAAAAAATGCAGAAAAAAATAAAGTTAATCGCTGTGGCTGTCCTTAGTGCAGTTGGTTTGAGCGCGAGTTTCGCGCAAACAGATTCCCATGAGCCATTGCTAACGGTCAAAGAAATAATGAACGGATTGATTACGCCAACGACCGCTACTATCTGGGGTGCCTATCAGCTTGAGAGCGATGCGCAGTGGCAGGAAATAAGAAATGCAGCCCTGTCCGTCATCGCTGCTGGCAACCTGCTGCAGTTGGGTGGTTCAGGTGAGGGGGAGTCTGCTATGGCTGCGGAAGCTGATTGGCGCAGTTACAACCAGCTAATGATAGACGCGGCGAGGCAGGTAATTGCCGCAACGAATAGCAAAGACGAAGAAGCTTTGTCGGCTGCGGGAAATGATGCGCTCTATCCCCCTTGTGAGTCCTGTCATCAGCAATATCAGGCACGCTAAGAACCCTCTGCAGTACTGGGCTCTACGCGATGAACAGGCTAGGAATTCTTTCAAGAAACCAGTAGCTCGCTATGCCGCCTATGCCGTAGGCGAGCCCGCGCTGCAAACTTGGTATCAGGTGATTTAGGTATTTAGCGAAGATATAATGCAGTGCTAACAGTGTCCCAATAAAAGCCACCTGACCCGCTTCCACTCCCAGGTTAAAGAATAGCAAGGCCAGCGGGATGTCGGCGTCACTGAGGCCAAGCTCGCCTAGCGCGCCGGCGAACCCGAATCCGTGCACCAGACCAAATGCAAATGCCACTATCCAGGGTTTGGCATGGGCTAGCGTGATATTTCCCTGCTGTGCCATCAATACTTCTCGTGCCAGAAATACAATCGAAAGTGCTATCAGAACTTCAATCGGAGCGCCTGGAACGGGAAAGTAGCCAAGGACTGCGCAGGCAAGAGTAATGCTATGGGCTATTGTAAATGCAGTAATGGTTTTTAGTAGCTTCCAGAAACCCTGCAGTAAAAGTAACAGGCCAAGTACGAATAGTAGGTGGTCGGCGCCGAATAGAATGTGCTCGCCGCCAAGCAGTAGGTAGCGGGCAGCCAGGTTTCGAATAGAGGCGGCACCTGCCTTCATTTCTGACATGGGCACTTCGATGAGACTGCCGTCCCCCGGGAAATAACCAGAGACATCGCTGCCATCGGACCAGCGCGTGATGAGTACCAGGCCTTCCAGAGACCAGGGGAACAATAGAGCATCTTCGGTGTTAAGAGCTGGCTCGCACTGGAAGCGATAACTGAATCGGCTTGGCGGTAGGCCGGAGCAGCGCTCGGGAAGGACGCGCTCTACGTTAAATAGGGGAGGCACCTGTTGATCGACTATGGAAAGTTGATAACTGTTGTCGTCGAGCTCGTCCAGAAAGACTCGGGCAACACCTGTCACGTCCACATCGTGTCCCCTTGCCAGGGGAATGAGGGACAGACTGGAGACGAGCAGCAAGAAGAGAGTGAGAAAATGCAGGCCTGTGCTTTTCTGAAAGGATGCGCGCATGATCGGTTATTCGGCTTTGGAGTTGTTAATGACTATAGTGTACTGATCCCAAAGTCTGTCCACCTCCTGCTGCAGTCGGGCCTCCTCTTCGGCGGCAATCCACTCGAGACGAACTAGATCGGCAATGTCATCAAGTGCTGGTATGCCGGCAGGATTTGTCTGAGTTGCTCGGAGCCAATGTTGCCCTCGATTGCTAATAAACGGGCCTTGCCATTGGTTGAGTTCGGCCGCTAATACGTTGTCTGCAAACTCCTGATCGAAAATATTGGCGAGGTCTACGCTATTTACATTCGGTAGCGTAGCGACAGTACCTTCCGATAATTCCAGTAAGGCCTCAGCCTCGGCACCTTGTTCGATAGAGGCAAGTATGGAAGCGTCTAGAGAATCTGTAGAGTCGAAAACCAATTCGTCGAAATCTGTTGTGGCGGGAGTCTCGAAGCGGCTTCTGTTTTGCTCGTAGTACGCGTTTAACTCGGCATCGCTTGGTTGAATAATATTGCCGCTTAGGACGTGACGCATCTTCTGCGCCAGAATGTCGTGTATGCGCTCGTCGTTGTCTAATTCCATCGCGAGGGCTTCCCGCACTAGAATTTGCTCTTCTATATAGAAGGCGGTTACTAAGTCTCGCTGTTCTACGGAAAGCTCTTCGCCGCGCGACAGTTCCTGTATGAAGATTCGTGCATCTATCTCGCGCTGGTCGATCTCCAGCAAGTTTTCATTCCCGGCTTGAGTGATTGCATACAGTGCAAAGATAATGACCGCGATGGCGAAGAAGTGCGCGATCGGTTCCCGCATGATGCGGGCATAGACAGGCGTGCTGACTGAGCTGGATTGATTAATTTGATTCATGGTTCGACTCTACTGTTCCTGACTTTGCGGTTGCAGCGTGTCTGCTGTGTTAAGTAAGGGGGAGGGTAATTTCAGTCTGTAGTGAATGCAAGCCCTAGCGGGCTAAGGCATATTGCAAAAAACTCCCATATCAGAACTCTCTCAGACAGCGGCAGCAACTCGTATTAAGCGAATACGAAGTCATATTCTGCAAGCTTGCCGGTTTAACCTGGGCTCTGGTGGCGGCGACGGCCTTGGCATCCTGCGTGGCTGCCCCACTGTTGGGAGAGCAAACCCAATGGTCGGGCCTCGTATACTTTTCACTATCCGTGACAATGCCCGTGGCGCGCGGCCTGTACCAGAAAAGTGTCGGCATAGCGGGTCTGCACAAGGAAGTTAAATCCAGTTAAAGCACCTGTCAGAATCTATACAAGCGGCCCTTGTTTCTGTACAATCTCTGTTTTGTAGAAGGTGGTAATCACATGTTACGTATCGCTGAAGAGGCTTTAACATTTGATGATGTTCTACTCTTGCCTGCCCACTCTGTTGTTCTTCCCAAAACTGTAGCACTCACTACCCATTTGACGCGTTCGATCGCGCTCAATATTCCGCTTATATCATCTGCGATGGACACGGTTACTGAGTCCCGTCTCGCGATTGCTATGGCGCAAGAGGGTGGCTTGGGAGTGCTGCACAAGAGCATGAGTGTTGAGAATCAGGCGCGAGAAGTTCGTCAGGTAAAGAAATATGAAAGTGGCGTGGTAAAAGATCCTATTACGATCCCGGCCGATGCCAGCATTAGAGACCTTGTTGCTCTGATGCAAGAATACGATATATCCGGCATGCCGGTATTAGACAGCTCGGGCCTGGTGGGTATCGTGACCAGTCGCGATGTGCGCTTCGAGGCTAATCTCGACGCCAAGGTCTCATCGATCATGACGGCAAAGGATAGGCTCGTAACAGTCCGCGAAGAATTTGTGCTAGATGATGTGAAGGAGCTTCTGCATCGTCACCGAATCGAGAAGATTTTGGTTGTGAACGATGACTTCGAGTTGCGTGGCCTGATCACACTAAAAGATATTCGTAAGTCCGAAGACTATCCGAATGCCTGTAAAGACGAGCAGGGTAGACTGCGTGTTGCAGCCGCAGTCGGCACAGGGCCAGACTCAGCCGATCGCATAAAAGCGATAACCGAAGCGGGCGTCGATGTGGTTATCGTCGATACGGCACACGGGCATTCACAGTTCGTGCTGGATCAGGTGAAATACATTAAAGACAACTACCCTAGTGTGTCTGTTATCGGTGGCAATATCGCCACGGCAGATGCTGCCAGAGACTTGGTTAAGGCAGGTGCGGATGCCGTTAAGGTTGGCATCGGTCCTGGCTCGATCTGCACTACACGTATCGTAACCGGCGTTGGTGTTCCCCAGATTTCAGCCGTTGCCAACGTCGTCGAAGCGGTAAAAGGTAGCGATGTCTGTGTTATATCCGATGGCGGAATACGCTATTCCGGCGACATAGCCAAGGTAATTGCCGCCGGGGCGCATGTCGTCATGGTGGGTAGTCTGCTAGCGGGCTCCGAAGAGGCGCCAGGCGAGGTTGAGCTGTATCAAGGCAGAAGCTATAAGGCCTATCGTGGCATGGGCTCATTAGGCGCCATGTCGCACTCTCAAGGCTCTAGCGATCGCTATTTCCAAGATGTCGATTCGGGAACAGAGAAACTGGTTCCCGAGGGGATCGAAGGGCGGGTTCCCTATAAAGGCTCGATGTCCGCTATCGTGCACCAGCTAATGGGCGGGCTGCGTTCCAGCATGGGTTATACGGGATCGGCAAACATAGAGCAGATGCGAACGAAGACGCAGTTTGTGAAGATTACGGCGTCTGGCATGAGCGAGTCCCACGTCCACGACGTCAGCATAACCAAAGAGGCGCCTAACTATAGGATTAGTTAGGACGGGTAAACTTTTGAGGCTTATATGCTTTGTTAATAGGCCCGCCCAAGCCAGTCACTTACCTTTCTGTAAGCTCCTGACTTGGACGGGCCTTTTGTCTCACCTCTGGGCCTCAATGATTCATCCTTAGGTTTCTTGGTGCGAAATTGAATTCGAATTGCAGTTACTATTTTGAAATTGGGTTTACATGACAACAGCTAATATTCATAGCCAGAAAATTCTTATTCTTGATTTCGGTTCGCAGTACACGCAGCTGATTGCTCGGCGGGTTCGCGAGTTGGGTGTGTATTGTGAGATCTGGGATTACGCGGTAGATGAGCAGCTATTTTGGGAATTTGATCCCCAGGGTGTAATTTTCTCCGGTAGCCCAGAGTCGGCGAATCACGATGAGTCGCCACGCCCCCCTGAATTTATTTATGCTGCAGGTAAGCCGATACTTGGTATCTGCTATGGCATGCAAACTATGGCAGAACACTTCTCGGGTAAAGTCGAAGCCTCGAGTAAGTCTGAATTTGGTTTCGCGCAGGTCGATGTGATTGCGCCGAATAAATTACTCGATGGCATCGAAGATAGAGTCAATGAGAAAGCTGCGCCTCAGTTAGATGTGTGGATGAGTCATGGAGACAAGGTCACTGAAGTACCGCCAGGGTTTTCGTTGATAGCCCAGACGGAGAGCGCCCCGATCGCGGCGATGTGTGATGAGTCTCGAAATTTCTACGGCATTCAGTTCCACCCCGAAGTGACACATACCATTCAAGGTCAGCGTATTCTCGAACGATTCTGTCATGGCATCTGCGGTTGCGAGTCCCTGTGGACGGCTGCCAACATCATCGAAGACGCGATCGCAACAGTGCGTGCTAAGGTTGGCACAGATAAGGTGTTACTGGGCTTATCTGGCGGTGTAGATTCATCTGTGGTGGCGGCCCTGTTGCACAAGGCGATCGGCGATCAGCTGACCTGTGTCTTTGTTGATAACGGATTGCTCAGATTACATGAAGGGGATCAGGTCATGTCTATGTTCGCCAAGAACATGGGCGTTCGCGTGATTCGAGCAGATGCGGAAGAGCGTTTTCTTAGCAGGCTTGCAGGTGTCGATGAGCCAGAACAGAAACGCAAAATCATCGGTAATACCTTTATCGATGTATTCGATGAAGAGGCGACCAAGCTCAAAGATGTAAATTGGTTGGCGCAAGGCACTATCTATCCTGATGTTATCGAATCCGCTGGTTCGAAGACCGGTAAGGCACACGTGATTAAATCTCATCACAATGTTGGCGGTCTGCCCGACGACATGAAGATGGAGCTGGTCGAGCCACTTAGAGAATTATTTAAAGATGAGGTTCGCAAGATCGGCCTGGAGCTGGGTCTGCCTTACGACATGGTCTATCGTCATCCTTTTCCAGGGCCCGGCCTTGGAGTTCGTGTGCTGGGTGAGGTAAAAAAAGAGTATTGCGACATTCTGCGTCAGGCCGATGCCATCTTCATGGAAGAGCTGCACCGCGCCGATGTTTACAACACAGTGAGTCAGGCGTTCGCCGTTTTCTTGCCAGTTAAGTCGGTGGGTGTTGTGGGTGATGCACGCCGTTATTCCTATGTGATTACCCTGCGCGCGGTCGAGACCATTGATTTCATGACCGCACGCTGGGCACGCCTTGACCCCGAACTGTTGGAACGTTTGTCCAACCGCATCATGAATGAAATTGCCGATGTCTCGCGAGTTGCCTACGATATTTCCAGCAAGCCTCCGGCGACTATCGAGTGGGAGTAGTTATTTAAGTATAAGTCATTGATTTAATTATATTAATTACTTACACATTTGTTTCACATATAAAATCAATCGTTGATTTAATTGAAGTTTTCTCATACAGTTACACAGAATGTTGCACAAACGTGTGACTACTGAAAATCATAGTAACTCTGCGAGCAAACTTGGCACTTAAAAAACAAAACTTTGCTGAAGGCGAAATAGCAATATTTGATGAAGCTTGTGTGTACAAGCGAGGCGAGTATTGGCAGTTTCGCTTGTGGTTACCTAAAGAGAACAAGTACGCACGTAAAAGCCTACGTACACGCAGCGAAACTACTGCAGTAGAGCGTGGTAAAGCAGCTTACTTAGAGATTTACGGTAACTTACAGCAAGGTAAAAGTTACTTTTCTATTACCACCAAAGAAGGTGTTGAGAAGTACTTGAGCTTCCGCAAACGTGACGTTGAGCTTGGACACATAGTGAGTGGACGCTTAGCCACTATCGCAACACACCTACAGCACTTCCTAAGCTTCATTGGTAAAGACACTAAGCTGAAAGAACTAGAAAGCACTGATTGCGAAAACTACTTCTACCATCGCCACAAAGCCACCAACACTAAAGTTAAGCAAGTCACAGTTCAAAACGAACAAAGCACTATAAATGCATTGATGAAGTGGCTGAATAAGAACGGCGAGACGCACATAGACAGCTTTGAGTTTAAGAAGCTGCCACGCTTGGACAAAGGCAATGAAGCTATACGCAGAGCAACGTTGTCGAATGACGAATACGAAAGCTTGTGTCGTGCTATACGTAGCTACTGTGCCAAGAAAAACAAGCTGGATGCACTAGAACTTAGAACGCGAAAAATCGTGCAGCATTATGTGTTGATAGCAGCCAACAGTGGATTACGTATTGGAGAGCAGCGACAGTTACGTTGGAGTGATGTGCAGGTAGAAACGCACACTGTGAGTGGTAAAGAACAAAAGCTGGCTAGAATTACTGTGCGTGCAGAGACAAGTAAAGTGCGTACTAGCCGTACCTTCTTATGTCGAAACGGACAGTACTTCGAACGCTTACGCGAAATAACAAAGCCGAAGAGTGCAGACGAACTAATCTTTACAGTGGATAACGAGAACGAACTAAGCAAGCGTACGCTGTTGTATCATTGGCACAAGATGATTGAGTTAGCTGATATAAAAGACAGAGAAACACGTGACTTAGTACCCTACAGCTTGCGTCACTTTATGATTACCCAGCGCATTATGAGTGGATTAACGTTTAGGCAGATAGCGGATATGTGTGGCACTAGCGTGGCGCAGATTGAAAAGACGTATTACCATTTGAATGACGAAATACGTTTAACCAACGCTGTAGCTGACTACAGACGAAATGCTGATGGCACTATTGAAGTGCTTTAAGGAGTGAGAATGATTGGAACTAACTACACAAACAAGCTTCCTAAAGTGATTAGTGAGGCTATGAAACAAGTATCTAGCGATGATTGTTATCTTATTAAACGTCGCATTAAAGGTGTAACTGGAACTGGCGTAGTGCTGAATTGTCACCAAAACGTACAAGACTTAGTTGACAGAATTGGTGGTGAGCGAATTGGTGGTTGGCTGTTGATGCGTAAGAAAGAGCTTTACCGCAATGGTATGTACATTTGGATGTTTCATAGTATTTGGAAAACTCCAGAAGGTGAGTATGTAGATGTTACGCAAAGCGATGTGTATGGAAATGAGAAAATTGCAACATTCTGGTATGACGCAAAGCGAAATGCGGACTTAATTGAAGGCACAGCTCATAATCACATTATCGCTTTGGAAAATGAAAAAGCTGTACAACATATCGCTAAAGCAACTAACACACGTTTAACACTGGGTGCGCCGTATTGGACAGAAAGCAGTGTTCGTTACTTCACTCAATTAGATGAACATAACGGAGTGTATCGTATGGTAAATAGTGATTATCCACAGAACACAAAGATGTTAGAGGAGCAATACAATTGCCGTTCTGAAGGCAATAGATTGGTGCCAAACAGTAAAGATGACAAAGTATCCACACAGATATTCTTTGACTTCTCTGTTAGCTAATCAACTCTGCTGCGTTACGCTTCATTTCGTCATTTACTGTCACATATCTCTGAGTTGTTTGAATACTTCTGTGCCCAGCCATCTCTGCTAGCACAAACACACTCACTCCTCGCTGACTAAGTGCAGTAAGCCAAGTGCGTCTGCCACTGTGTGACGTAGCACCACTAATGCCAGCACGTGCGTACAACCGTTGTAAGTGCTGTGTAGCTGTATTTGCACTAAAGTGTGCTTGCTTCTGTGTAGAGAACAAATAACCGTGCAGTGGCTGTTTATTTAAGCTGTTAACGTATTCACGCAATTGACGCTGCATCTGCTTGGGTAAGAATATCTTACGTGCTCGTTTTGACTTAGTACGTGCTGCATCAAGTGTCATTTCGTCTCGTATGTTGCCGTTTGCATCAAGTATGTCGTCAAAACGCAGCGCAGCCACTTCGCCAACACGTAAACCACACAAGTGAGTAAACAGCAGCATAGTGCTATCACGCTGTGAATATCGACTGCACGAATTTGTAACGTCTAACAGCTGCTTAAGTTCTGCTTTGCTAAGTGTCTTTGCTTGTGCCATTTAAACCACCTAAATGTAATGTTTTCGTACATACAGTGTATTTTCTGATGTTTGTTTTGAGCAACCAGAATGTGCCTTATAAATACCTTCCATAACTCAATGACTTACGTCTAAATGTAAGATAATTGTAGTTTTCTTACATATTCTAATTGCTGTTTAAGTGTCAGCTTCGCTAACACTACTTGTGCCGTTTGTTCTTTCGCGTTCGCTCAATCTCAAACAACACAGCGTATTAATCTTCTTATCGTTATTGATGTGGCTCATTTAGATTGTGTTTAGCCATAAGAAGGCTTAAGCAGCCTTCCTACAGCCTAACAGCGTCTCATTTGAGTTGCTTATCAGCCACTATGTATCAAGCCTTCTTAGTTTTACCTAAGTTTCGGTGCAGTTGGGCTGTCACCGTTTACTTGCCTAAGTACCAACGCAACTACGCAGCAATACACAGTGTGCTACGCAGCCCCTACAGTTTCATCATCTGTAGGCTTAGTGCGCTTCTTGTTTTATATAGCGATTACGAAGCTACCGCTGTTGTGCGTCTCTGCTAAAACGCTACGTGTGCTGACAAAATCCGATGGCTACAGCTTTCACTGGCAAACTCTTTATCGTTAACAAAGCACTATGTGCAGATAAATACACAGCAACATTTACAAGCTGTGCATACAGTTATTTATCAACAGAGGAAAAAACGATGCAGAAAACGGTTCTAAACGACGTATTTGAGTTATTACAGCAGATTGGTGCTGTGAGCAGCGAGAGTGAATTTAGCAGAGATTGGCTTTGCAGAAGCGAGTGCTACGTGCGTACGCTGCGTTTTAAGCGTGTCAAACCCAGTGTGGGCACGTTGGCTATATGTGCGAGCAAGCTTCAGCACTACGGACGCTGTATGACGGCTACAGAGCGTCACGCACAGCTTGCCAAACAGTTCATAGAGCTCAGCGAAAAGTGTCACAAGCAGATTAATGCTGATGCTGTGGGGTGGTGGAAAGACGAGGTGAGAGTTTGACAAGTAACACTGTAACTTCAAACGAGCAAAGTCGTCATCCGAAATGGGTATTTAGATGGCAAATTTTCTAGCTGCGGATTCTTGTGGTGGACTACTTATCATAGTTAGGTGGTGATTTTTACCCACCCCTCCCTACAAGTTGCTAAATAACTGTATGAACAAGGGTGCACTACAAGACATACAGCAAGCTCTAAACGCCATACGCAGCGAGATAGAACGTACGGACGATGAAACAAAGTGGGCAGCACTTGAGTTGATGTTGAGTACAAGCAACAGCGTAGTAGCATTAGCAAAGAAGATGGCAAAGCCAGAGACAAAGACAGTTACACGCACCATAGCTGTTCCAAAGACTAAAATAGTCAAACAACCACCACAGCAGCAAGCGACACCAAAAGACACTGAACCAACAGACTTTGCACCTATTCGCCCACAGCCACCGTTACCAAATCAACAAGACAGCAAAGAAAAACGCTGAAAATCAGCAAAAAGTGCACGTTTTATAGCTGTTTGACTGTTGTGTTGACACTGTGACTGACTGGCATAGTGAGGCTGGTGCATGCGGTTTTAGACGACAAAAGTCCCGTCAGCACCAGCGACCTGTAATATCACATCACTCATTCCGCTTATCCCAACAAGTGAAACTACGTCAGAATAGCTAACGGTACTATAGTCGGGAAAACTATCAGCTATTTCTTTTTGGAACTCAGTGGAGAACTCATCGTTCCTTAGATAAACCATAGTAAGCTTATCAACATCCTGATATTTATAGGCTTGGCCTCCATACTCTATTGTATGGCTCAAAACGTCCTGACCGTTACGCACTATTACTTCATTTAAGTCAGAAACGGTTAGCGCCGACTCTGCAACAATTCCCTCTTCTACGATCAGCGAAATAACGTTCTTCTCGACTGTATCAGAGAGATAACCATGATCTCCTTGATCATTATCTTGGAACATATCTAGCAAAATTTCTTTGCTCGGTTGAGAAATAATTGGAGCGAGATACTTTGTAAAAAGTGCATATCCTAGAGGATTCAAATCTAAAACTCCTTTAGGTGTTCTTGCCGAACCAAGCCTGGGTGAGTGATATTACTTATGTGCGAACTCACGAAGGATTTTTATATGTTGCTACAGTCCTTGATCTATTCTCACGGCGCATTGTTGGTTGGTCGATGGACAAAAACATTGATCGTCATCTAGTGATACGAGCTCTGATGACAGCGGTGTGGAAGAGGCAGCCTAAAGCTAAGGTGTTAGTCCATAGCGATCAAGGAAGCCAATACAGCAGTTCAGATTACGTGGCATTCTTGAAGGCAAACAATCTTCAGCCCTCGATGAGTCGGCGAGGGAACTGCCATGACAACGCGGTTGCAGAAAGCTTCTTTGCCACGTTCAAAAAACGCGTTACCAAGAGAAAGATATACGCGACAAGAGACGACGCAAAAACGGAGATATTTAATTTTATTGAGATGTTCTACAATCCGATAAAGCGACATAGTCATACTGGAGGCGTTTCTCCGGCTAGGTTTGAAGAAGACTATTTTTCCAGGCTAGAAAGTGTCTAGTAAAGTCTGGGAAGTCCAGTGAGGCGCTGTGAAAATACTTTTGTTTAATTACAACACACAGCACTAGACGTAGAAAAAACGTGCTTTTCAACTGATGAACCAATCTATAATATGAGAGTGAAACATAACCAACGGAGGTTTGAGAAGAAATTTTATGACGAGTTGAAAGCTGAAATGGTAGCACTTAAGCATCAGATGGTTGAAGCTAAGAAGAACGAAATGCTAACGCTTTGGAGCAGCAAAGCTCCTCACTATTAAATATAACGAACTCAGTCGGAGACAGCTTGTGAACATACGGAAAAAATTAACTATCGTAGTACTCCTCTTTTTAAGCGCGCAGGTTAAAGCCGTTGGTCTTTACGATGCGACCTACGAAAATAATCAACTCCTCATTCCAGTCCTCAAAGCAGGCGAGGAAGTATATGAAGTGACGATGGTTTTAGACCAAGGATATTCTTCCTCGAATCCCAAATGCGCGGAGATTTGCTTCCGACTCACCTCTGCTCAAGATATTACTAACATCTCAACATCGGCTTATTCAATTTATGATGAGCTGACGAGCGTTTTGATGATTAACAATCTTTGGTATCAAGGCAAAGCATATGAAATCTCACTTAAATTTGTCGATGAAACGGGCGGTGCGTACTACTTCGCCTTGGAGACGGCGAAAGAGCAATTGACGTATCCTCTATTTCGTACATCTTATGAGAATAAAAACCACCTCAATGTCCCGACTCAGTCAATCCCGATCCATTGGACGAAAGGTGGAATCTATTTCGCCAACGACAACGCTTATGGTTTTGCGGATTTTTTCCAAGATGGCACGCTCTCTTTTTTTAAAGCGCAATTGACTTACTCGCCCGCCCGCCCGACATCAGAGATAACCCCGAGCTTACTTAGTTTTTGGAGGATCAATTCTGACGGTGAGCGGATCGAAGATAACTTAGGCTTGTTGAGTGAATCTGACTCTGTTGGCTGCACTCACCCTCGAAAAGCTGTAATTGCAGACTTTAATAATGACATGAAACCAGATATCTGGCTTGCATGTTCGGGTTATGACGCGCCACCGTTTACGCGAGAGAATCAGTCCTTGCTGCTCAGTCAGAATTCAGGCGTATATAAGACTCTGGAGATTCAAAATTCAAATTATTATGCTCACGGTGCTGCCGCAGCTGATATTAACGATGATGGATGGACAGATATTTTAAATGTAGGAGGGTCGGCATTTTTTTACATAAACAACGGCGATGGAACATTCAGCGAAGACAGAACAAGAATTCTAAATGCTTCACAAAAAGACGATGATTATGTTACTGGTGAATTAGTCGATGTTAATGATGATGGCTTTGTTGATATTGTCTTGGGAGGAGGAGGCTTCAACGAAGCCGTGTCGCCAGTAAAGATTATTTATAATGATGGAAATGGAGTATTTGCTGAGGAAGTTACGCTGCCCGTGAGTGAAGATGACTATAATCTAACTCTAGATTTGCTTGTAGAGCAGGGGTTTGCGTACTTGCTGCAAACTCGCACTGCGCCATTTAACTACAAAGGTAGCTCGGTAAAAAAAGTTAACTTGGAAACCATGGAATATGAAGTCATTTTTAAATCGGAAGATAAGTCAGGATATAACACAATAGTCGAATCCCAACATAATCCATATATCAATGGGATTCCGCCTACAGATGTCTCGTTACCAAATTGGATCGACTGGATAGTTCCTTATAGAAATAGAATTGTTTCACCATCAATCGTGTACGCTCTTGATGTCCCATTATAAATAGAGGGAATGCGATCCACCTAGGAGGCGTGCTTCTTGATGCCGTAGTTCGAGGTCTGCTAAATACGGAGGCATACATGCTGCTCAACAAGAGTTGGGTAGCGTACAAGACATTCAACGTACCTTTGTCGATTTCCAACAACAGCTTTATGCTGAGGTTGCGGTTGGTTAGAAAAATAAGTGAGTGGTACGACAGTCAAAAGAAGCAAAGCAGTAACATTCGTAAATTGCTGCAAGAACGAATTGAAAAATCTAATTCACGTCGTGAGCTGACTGCTGAAGAAGCCAAACGCTTGGCTAAGTTAGAACAAATAGCTGAAAAGCTTAAGTGTGGAGAAAACGTGCAAAACCGACAGCTGCAAACGTGGTTAAACGACGAAGAATACGAACAGCTTAAGTATGAATGGCAAGAACAGATTGAACTGCGTAATGACGTTAAAGACAAACCAAGTGAACTAAAATGCTACGAAGAAAAGTTGAAGCAAGCTACTTTCTACTACAATCGTGCTGAAGGCTACAGTAGCAAAGGTAAGCACACTACTGCTAAGAGGTTCTACAGCAAGAGTGAAAGTCTTTGCGAGGATGCGCTAGAAATACTGCAAGATATTTTGCACTATAACGGCTATCTGCGTATTTGGTTTGACAGAGATATTAGCTTTGAACCTGGTAGTGACTTGAGTGCAGACATAGTGTCCCTACCCCGTCTTGTTACGTCACGCAGTAACGAAAGACTTAATGAAGATAGCCGCATTACCAGCAAGAAAAGCGTGAAGCTAACAGTGGTAGAACGTGTAATACACAATATTGGGAGAAACTAATGACGTACTTTAAACATACCGAAGAACATGAAATAGATTGCAATTGTAGTTACCGCATGGATGTTGATTTAGATAAAAGCATCGCACGTGAAATTGAACGTGTGATTGAAGTCGTTTTACGTGAAACCACATCAAAGCTTGATGATGTAACATATAGGAAAGTAAGTGATGCAATTATGAGGCTAGATATACTTAGGCGTTATGTTCCCACTCAAGAACTGCCAGTGAAGTTTGAACGACAAGTTGCAGATGCCATAAAAAATCACAATAAAGATGACTAATCTTCGGATGACAGCCACCTAACTCTGAAAGCACAATGCTTAGAGCTAACTAGGAGGCTGTTATGACTGTACTTGATACATTGAATTTCGTTGCATTTAACCCACTTAAAAACAACAATCCAATCGCTGTGCGTCGACGCAAGTTGATGGCAAAGATAGATGAACAAATCCAACTTGCAACAAACAAAGACTACACGCCCACGCAGCATAAATGGGTTACTGATGACGAAGGTAAGCAAACCAAAGTTGAAGTTGCCAAGCGTGTTAAGCGTTGGTGGGCTGCAAGCGTAGATGGCAAAATCAACCTTGTTGTACGTTATGGAAGCAAGCCACTAGAGTTTGCGAAAGGTAAGAATGCCATCGAACTAGCTAGCGAAGCTGATGTAGCTGATACCCTTCGTAAGGTGCGAGAGGCTGCTGAACTAGGCGAGTTAGATGTGCTGATAGAACAGCAAGCACAGTTTGGTAGACGTTTGACACTGAAGAACAAGTGAACAGAAGAACGTGCATAATTCAGCACGTTCTTCGTCGTACAGTGTGCGAGTGTAGATTGCGTAAACTATTGAATTGCAATAGGTACGCAAGCGTAGAAAAAGCCTGCAGAGTGATTGATGACTTACACGTTTGTTACACACGTTTTATGAGACGGATATAAGTTATTGATAATAAACGATATAAAATCTACGTTGTTACTGAGTGGGAGTAATAGGGTAGTCATAAATTATTAATTTATGGAGATTTGTTACTTGCAAAGAAGTTACAAAGAGACCCGTTTTTGGTTTTT
>JACKZZ010003698.1_pt1 | contig 42789 bp, 29 predicted proteins | sample 8027871 | NCBI WGS metagenome assembly JACKZZ01 (sample SAMN15724774, study PRJNA655200) | protist metagenome | isolation source: fluorescence activated cell sorting (FACS) single amplified genomes of... | place: USA: West Boothbay Harbor, Gulf of Maine | collected 2000-07-19
GCTCATCTCTCTCGATTTGAAATTCAAAAAGTGGTGTGACGTTGCTGTCATGTGTGTTGTTGCATATTTATACAGATATATATATTATACCTGCTATACCGGTTTAGCTATTCTCATCGCTCGTCGAGCCGATCAGCAGGCAGTCATTTGTGTGGCGATGAGCGACGCCCACACGTCGCTCATAATATACGACGTACACACTACCGTACTCCAGGCAGACTTCTTCCAGACCAAAGCAACGACTCCATTCATTGCTTGCTAATGACTTAAAATCCTCTTCTAGATACAGAGCCATAATTGAATTGAGTAAAATAGTTGTATCAAAGCGTGGACACCGAGGCGGAGGTCGAGGAGGCATACCAGCGGGGCTTAGACGGTAGAACTGAGTGTGTATGATTGGCAATGCACGACCGCTAGATTTAAAATACTGAGAGAAAGTAGAAGATAGGTCTACGATAGGTCATGCTAAATCGTTAGACTTAACTGGCTGGCGTGGAGTAGTAGTAGATGCCCCTACCCTAGCTGGGTAATGCGCATAGATGTGTCTGCTGCTGTAGGCAATGTGCATACATAAACTTATCTTGCTGCTGTGGAGTAGAAGATGTGTCTGTATTAGGAAATAGCCCTACCTCGAATTTGACGATCTCTCTGTAGAAGATTAGAGGATGTTTGCGCTGGGCAGTGGGCTTAAATTGAACTGGACGGGTTGCGAAATAGTCGGGGATGTGTCTGCACTAGTTAATATACACACGCTGGATTTAGCTGGGATATGGCGAATAAGTAGCAGAAGCACTTACGCATTGTTCACACTGGGTCGTCCTTATTCTCTGAATCTATGTAGCTACGACGATGAAGTTGATGTATCTTCTGTGGTCAATGTACATGAGTTGCACGTATCTTACTGCGAGAAAGAGAAAGTAGGGGACATGCCTTGTATTTTCATTTGACTTGGCTGTTTACTGGCAATGCAGAGGATGCTTCTATGCTTAGTAATGTGCACGCGTTGAACTCAATACGCTGCCACCTCACTGATTAAGCGTGTTCTATGGCTAATATTCACTTTATGGGTTTCTTTGGATGTTTTCTCTTAATGGATGAGTTTACAAGTACGTTTGGAAATGTATTCTCTTCTTGGATATGAACGCTTAATACTTGATCGCAAACCAAGCTTATGACTTATATTGCAAATCTCCAGTTGCCAAAAGATGTCACGAAGCAAGTGGTCGTCATGATATAGATATAGGCATCGCAAAGTTGGTTCTCATCTCATCGTTGACGGCCCTCTCGTCGTGCGGACGGGACGGGCGGTACCGGTACACATGGTACCCGATACCGGTACTACAGTAGAACGTATCTACAGTACAGTAATTGCTTGTAATAATAATCAACGAAGCAGGAGTGACGTTGTGTGATTGCGAACAGTGGGTGGTCATTTCTTTTTCTATGCTTTGCATTATCTACCAGCAGAACAGCTTATTCACATTTGTCTCTAGTGTGTGAACACACCCACGTTTGTATGGCTTATGAAACAGTGTAAACTACTCAACTTAAATGATATTAATATTTTTACAACAAAAATATATACATGTTCTTTGTATACGTCGTATGCGGGCAGTAAGCAGGATATACATGACTCAAATCATACTATTGTTCTGCCCGCAGCTCAATGAATATATACATGCTCTGCCGTGTGTCCCATGCACACCTTCCACTTTCTCTTGTTCTGCTGCAGCATTCGCTGCTGTCGGAATATTCGTATCCCACGCCCGCACTCGTCGGTGATGATCCACCAAAAGAAAGAAGTGTTTGGTTGTTTTTGCGTATACGACAAATACGACATGACACAAAACTATTTTAAAGCACAACACGCATCATCCGGGAAAACTAATTGCGTATCGGCTGGTTATCTCCCCCCCCCTCTCGATATCTTCTATGTCTGTTGGAGAAGGTTGTAACTGTAGAAGTAGCTAATACTCACTTTACTTTAAATAAATAACAATTCATTTAATTATCGTCCTCACTATCGCTATTTTCATCATCGTCTCCTCCATCGGGGTTGGTAAACGTCGATGAAGACTGAACAATAGATCTACCAATAGCACCAATCCACTCATCTTTTTCCTTTTCGGTATCAGCAAACATGTAATATGTTTTCTCCTTCGTTGACACTTCAATAGCATTCTTCTTGCCAGCCTTTAATTCAGCAGATTTGACAGTCATGCACTGACTAAGATCGATCATTCCATGAGGAGCAGTGAACTCGCCCTTGGCGAAAAAAAGCTTGGAACCCTTGAGGAAAAAGTATCTTCTTCTCCAGTCTTTGAGCCACTCACTCTGTTTGGTCAACCAGCCTTCGTTGGACGGGTTGGAGGTTTCGTACCGTTGGCCAGTGGCGGGGTCGACGTAGGGAGGGCGCTGCATATTATCAAATGGGATTTTCTTTAGCGAAGAATTATTTGAAATTTTTGTGGGAAAGCGTAATAGTGAAGGTAAGTGCCATAGATATCTTTTTAATATACAAACGGTGGGTGAGCGAGACAACCAGCAGTCAGCAAGTCAGCAACAAGGCAGAAGAAGAAGGCAAGACAATTTTTTAAAGAATGTGCTCTTCGCTCTCTGCTGTCGCTTGATGTTTTTTTTGGCCTCTCTCGCCGTTGCCGGTGGGCGGCCGAGCCACCGCGCCCCGCAGCCAGCCATTTTCCGCGGATGATAGAAAATGCTTTGAAAAAGGAGAGACAGCAGAGCATCACAAGAGCGGAGAGGCAGGAAAAAGTGACCGCCGTAAATCTGCATCATGCTAGAAAGAAAAAAAATCGACAGAGTGAGTCAGCAGCAGCAGCAGCAGCATCTTTAGGAGCAAGAAGAGGAGTGGGAGAGACGCAACAACACACAGCTGCTGCTGCTGCTGTGGTGGTGGTACGGTGCTGCAGTGCTGCAGTGCTGCAGTGCTGCAGTGCTGCTTGCTGCAACGGCCGCGTTTTCTTCGAGAAGAAGCGCAAAAAGAAACAACAACAACAAGAACAAGACGGCCGACGAACAACAACACCAACAACAACAACAACAACAACAACAACAACAACAACCGAAGAAACAAAAAAAGAGTTTCGCTTCAAACAACAACAACTAACTAACAATGCATCATCATGAATATCTTCTGGCCTTACGTCGTCGTAGAAGGACTCCTTTTTTAATTAACTCAAAGAGAATAGCCATACAATCATGTCAGCTGATTTGGAGACAAAATTTCAGCCTTTCCAGGCAAAGATGAAGGGTGACGGATTGAGTGATGCTGCAGTGGCTGCGTTCAAGCACGCGTACACTGAGCTACTCAGTGGGTCTTCTGGCACTATTGGAGAATCCACGTTGACACCTGTGGATGCATTACCTCACCTTGAAAAGGACATTCGTCCTCAGACTGTGGCTGACGCCTCTCTTCTCAAGCAAACCGTCATGCTGAAGCTGAACGGTGGCTTGGGAACTTCGATGGGACTGGACAAGGCCAAATCGCTGCTTGAGGTCAAGAACGGCAATTCATTTCTGGATCTCACTTCTCAGCAGGTTATTGCCATGCGTCAGAACTTCAAGACCCCCGTGGGCTTCATGTTGATGAACAGTTTCACCACCTCAAAAGATACTCTGGCTTTCCTAACGAAATACCCTTCCTTGTCTGTTGACCCCAACATTGAGCTTATGCAGAACAAGGCTCCTAAGGTAGACAAGAGCACCATGGCTCCCGCTGAATATTCCATGAATGCCCATTTGGAGTGGTGCCCGCCCGGTCACGGCGATTTGTATACGGCTTTGTATGGATCTGGCAAGCTGGATGCCTTGTTGTCCAACGGCATCAAGTACATGTTTGTATCCAACTCGGACAATTTGGGCGCCACACTGGATCTAGACCTGCTCACTTACTTTGCGCAGAGCGACAAGCCCTTTCTAATGGAGTGCTGTCAACGCACCGAGGCAGACAAAAAAGGTGGACACTTGGCGACACGTACAGCGGACAATCAGTTCATTCTTCGTGAGTCTGCTCAGTGTGCCAAGGCCGACGAAGCTCAGTTTCAAGACATAAGGCGTCATCAGTTTTTTAATACCAACAACTTATGGGTACGCTTGGACAAACTTAAGGAGCTCATGGAAGCTCGTGGAGGTTTTGTTCCTCTGCCGACTATTTTCAATTCAAAGACAGTGGACCCGCAGGTGGATACATCTACGCCAGTGTTCCAGTTAGAGACGGCGATGGGAGCCGCTATCGAGTGCTTCCCCGGCGCCGGTGCGGTTATTGTTACCAAATCTCGATTCGCGCCTGTAAAAAAGTGCAGCGACTTACTATTGCTACGCTCAGATGCGTACACAACGGACTCAAACAGTGTGCTCACGCTAGACCCCCGCTGCGGCGGCGTTGCTCCTATTGTCGCCTTGGACGACAAGAAGTATAAGATGGTGCAGCACTTGGACCAGGCACTAAGAGGTGGCTACCCGTCCCTTGTGGGTGCCAAGAAGTTTACTGTCAAAGGCGAAGTGTGGCTTTCGGCGCGCAATATTATACGTGGCACAGTTGAGGTCATCAATAACTCGTCAGAGCCTAGAGTGTTGCCTGCGGGTGTGTACACTGATCAGGTGATTGATCTAACCGACAGAGCCGATTTGACCCTGGGTCCTTTGAAGCCTCAGTGGCTCAAAACTACTCCATACACCGACCAGAAACCTGGTACATCTGGTTTGCGCAAAAAAACAAAGGTTTTTGAGCAACAAAATCAGTATTTGCACAACTTTGTGCAGTCTACCTTTGCAGCTCTCGAGGCAGTGGGCACTGACTTGACTGACGGTGCGTTACTTATCGGAGGAGATGGGCGCTACTACAATGATGTTGCAATTCAAGTCATTGTGAAGATGGCTGCTGCGAGTGGAGTACGCAGAATTGTAGTGGGCCAGCACGGCCTTTTGTCCACCCCGGCAACCTCGGCAATTATTCGTGAAGGTGGTCCGTTGTGGCAAAAGTCCTTTGGTGCATTCATTCTAACCGCTTCGCACAACCCAGGAGGGCCCGATGAGGACTTTGGCATCAAGTACAACTGCGAGAACGGTGGCCCTGCTCCGGAGAAACTCACCAATGCCATCTACGAGGCCACCAAGAGCATCAACTACGTTCGTATCTGCCCTGATTTCCCTGTTGTGGACGTCTCCAAGTGCGGCAGCTCAGTGATCAGCAGCACGGATGGCAGTCGCTGCGTGACTGTTGACGTTATTTCCGCCACTGAGCACCACAATAACCTGTTGAGTACTGTATTTGACTTTGACGCCATTCGCACACTGTTGGCGCGCCCGGGTTTCTCGATGAAGTATGATTGCATGCATGGCGTACAAGGGCCGTACGCCAAATCCCTTTTAGTGGACACCCTCGGTGCCCCAGTTGACTGCTTGCTGAACGCGGTGCCGAAAGCGGACTTTAATGGTGCCCACGCGGATCCCAACCTCACATATGCCAGAGACATTTGCGACATCATGCACGTTGATCGCGCGGGGTTGCCGATGCCCATCGCCGGGGTCGGTAATAGAGATTCGTTGGCCTTTTTCGGCGCGGCGGCGGATGGAGATGCAGACCGAAACATGATCCTGGGGCCTCAGTTCTTCGTCACACCCTCCGACTCTCTGGCCATTCTGGCGGCTCACGCTGACGTTATTCCTTTCTTCTCTCGTCAGGGAGGTCTTCGCTCTGTGGCTCGCTCTATGCCCACAAGTGGAGCTGTGGACAGAGTTGCAGAGAGACTCAACTTACGGCTTTTCGAGACACCCACTGGCTGGAAGTTTTTCGGCAATGTTATGGATAGCAAAGCGCTATTCGGCGGCGTCAATTACACCCCTATGATGTGCGGTGAAGAGTCCTTTGGCACTGGATCTAACCACGTGCGTGAAAAAGACGGCATGTGGGCCGTGCTCGCTTGGCTATCTATCTTGGCTCATTACAACAACAAAAATGGTCCCGATGCCAAGTTTGTACATGTGGAGGACATTGTACGTAACCACTGGTTGACCTACGGACGTAACTTCTACTGCAGATATGATTATGAAGGTGTATCCTCTCCCGCTGCGGCCGGAGTGATGGCGCACTTGATTGATCAGTTTGATGCGTTGAAGGGCGCAACCCTTGGCGAGGGATACACCGTTGCCTCTGCGGACGAGTTCACCTATGTGGACCCTGTAGACGGCTCGATATCTCGTAACCAAGGAGTAAGACTACTCTTTGTGGATGGTAGCCGTATCATCTTTCGTCTTTCAGGCACTGCGGGCAGTGGTGCCACCATTAGGATGTATCTTGAAAAGTACGTGCCGTCTGAAGCGGGTGCCGCTCAGTTTGCCCGAAACACGGCTGAGGTGATGAGCGAGCTAGTGGCAATTGCGCTCAAGGTGAGCAACCTTAAGGAGATCACTGGCTTTGAAGCACCCTCTGTTATCACGTAAACAAACGTGAAAAAAGAAAAAGGAGTGATAGCAGTAGTAGTGGTAGTAGCAATGTGTCTGTACGACGTAAGAGGTAGAGTAGATACTTCCATCGCCTTTTCGTAATAGGTGTACTCCCTGTTTACATACTGCACACATACAGAGTATATGATCGTACTGCTTTGTGTAAAAAAACATTAGCGTCATTAAACAAGCAAATAATCGTTTATTTTATTTTGAGGAAATTGATTACATTTCTTAAAAATCAATAACTCCATTCGTATTAGAGTGTAACTTCCAACTGCGAATATTTCATCAATGTCAACCTCCAGATGATGGATCATAACTGCAAGCGATACACATATATATTCGATTGCTAAAGAAGATCATGTATATATATCACAGTAATATAGATCGAGGCTTTGCCGCTTACCAGTGTTATTTAATTCCAGCAATTATATAATACATCCGGGTAACTATTGTCTATACTTCATCGATCGAAACAAGACGGCAAGGTTTGTATACTGAAGAACCATAATTGGTTATATTATAGTAAGCATTGAGTGTGAGAGAGAAGAAACCTAAAATAACATTGTGAATAGCATTGTATATACGCACGTGTTCATATAATTAAATATATTCCAGAGAAGTTAATAGAAGGAAGGAGAATCCCATAACCATCATACGAAACAAGACGGCAAGGTTTGTATACTGAAGAACCATTATTGGTTATATTATAGTAAGCATTGAGTGAGAGAGAGAAGAAACCTGAAATAACATTGTGAATAGCATTGTATATACGCACGTGTTCATATAATTGAATATACAGTACGTCGTACGACGCACGGACGCACGCACGAGCAGCGACGTTCGAACGTAGGAAGCACATCATCGACGATCATCATCGTATAAAAAGGTAATAAAAGTGAACAATGCGTTGAAATAAAAATTGGAGAGAGAGGGACGGTACCTCTAGACCTGGGTGCTGGGGGTACCGCCGGTATTTTTTTTTGCGGCTCTCGCTTGAGTACTGTAGTGGTGTGCCGAAAATGACGCGCGGCTGAAAGATCCGGTGACACGCACGACGCCGCGCGCAGCAGCAGCAGCAGCAGCAGGCAGCAGCAGGCAGCAGCAACGGCGGCTTAGTTTTTGTGGAAAAGGGGAAAAAAATCTTCTTTTGGTCGGTAATTTTATAGATTGATAATAAATCTGATGTATATTGCTTGATTGACATCAGCTTATAGGATATATTATATTTTTATTTAACAGCTACAATGTTTAAAGTGTTTTTTATCGCTGCTTTCGCCATTTTCGCTGGCATCCGTGCCGAGATCACCCTCGAGGAGGGTGTCATGGTGTTGACTGATGACAACTTCGATGGTGCCATCAAAGACAACAGTGCCATTCTTGTCGAGTTTTACGCTCCTTGGTAAGTCTTAATCTGTATACGTTTATCATTAACGAGGAAAATATTTATAGCATCCCAAGTAAAATATTACCTATATCGCCGATTGGATCTTGAAAATGAGCTGCTTGCTGTCGTTATGATGATCCCACCTTATAATCACATGTTAGACATATGATTCACATGATTTTAATTTGTTTCTGAACATTCAGACAGCACAAGCACTTTATAAAAGCCTGAAAGCAATAAGTTGTTGCGCTCTATCGAATTTGCTCACCCACTTTGCCTTACTTTCATTTGTCCCATCATGGTCAATATCATCGTCTTTTCTACTTCTTTTCAGGTGCGGTCACTGCAAGTCTCTTGCCCCCGAATATGCCAAGGCTGCCAAGGCTTTGGAGGCATCCCCCGCCAAGCTTGCCAAGCTCGATGCTACTGCCCATACCAAGGCTTCTGGTGAGTTTGGAATCAAAGGATTCCCCACTCTCAAGTGGTTTAGAAACGGCAAAGCCTCCGATTACACTGGTGGCAGAACCGAGGCAGAGATCGTTTCTTGGGTGAACAAGAAATCTGGACCTGCCTTCCACACTTTGGGCTCTGAGGATGAGCTGACTAAGTTCCAGGAGGCTCACGACGTGTTTACCGTTGGTGTCTTCGATTCTGAGGACTCTGATGCTGCCAAGGCTTTCAAGAACCTTGCCAATGAAGACGAGTTGCACGTTTTTGCCCTCTCCACTTCTGACGCCGTCAAGAACAAGCTTGCCGTTGAGCACAACACCGTTGTGGTGCTCAAGAGCTTTGACGATCTTCGCGCAGATATGTCCGTTGCTGCTGGTTTCGATTCTGAAGCCGTCGGTGAATTTGTCATGGGTAACTCCATGCCCCTTATCCAGGAGTTCTCTGCCGAGACCTCCAAGCAGATCTTCGGATCCCCTATCACCAAGCACGCTCTTTTCTTCACCGACAAGAAGGCCTCTCATCACAAGGACGTCATGGACTCCTTCAGCACTGTCGCCTCTGCTCACAAGGGCAAGGTCTTGTTTGTCAACGTCCCTTCCACCGAGAACAAGGTGTTGGAATTTTTCGGTCTCACCGCTGCTGACGTGCCCCGTGCCGTGTTTGCCGATCTGAACCCCGCTGGTGGTCAGATGAAGAAGTACATGTACGATGGCGAGCTCAACTCTGCATCTGTCACTGACTACGTCGCTAAGTTCCTGGACGGCAAGCTCAAGGCCACCCTCAAGTCCGAGACCCCTGATGCCTCCGATACTGCTGGCAATGTCAAGGTTCTTAAGGGTTCCTCTTTCAACGAGATCGTTATGGACAACAACAAGGACGTTATGGTTGAGTTCTACGCTCCTTGGTGCGGACACTGCAAGAAGCTTGCCCCCATCTGGGACGAGCTCGGTGACAAGTTTGCCGACAATGACAATGTGGTCATTGCCAAGATGGACTCTACCGCTAACGAGATTGACGTTGACGGCGTTGCTGTCAAGGGCTTTCCTACTCTCTTCTTTTTCAAGGGTGACGATAAGGCCCACCCTGTCGCCTACTCTGGGGCTCGTGAGCTGGATGATCTTGAGGAGTACATCAAGACCAACGGTCACCACAAGGCATCTCACAGTGAGCTTTAAATAGCAAGCAAAGGAATGAGTCGGTAGTGCGGCGTATGTACGGTCATAGTAATAGGTACAAATAGGAGAATATATATTTCAAACTAATAGATATATAACGAAAATCCTTCACTGCAAATATATAAAATATATAAACTTCGGTCTTTTTATGTATATGGATGCATTTTATTAAAAAATTACATTATGCACAAGTACTACTTGTAATCACCCAATTAAGCTCAGTTCAAAGTTCGTCACATAAACCTATACAAAGTCATGGCACTATTTATTGGCAATAAACAAACCCTCGGCTTCACAGTGTACCGCACCCGAGATGGCGTTGGACAATCGAGCGTTGATCCAATACTTTCTTGATCCTTCTTTACGCACAACCCACGATTCTAATTTCAATACAGAGCCCACAGGTACTCCTTTTTTCAGTGCAGTGTTTACTTGAACAGTGTAGCCAGACCAGGGCTGTACCTGCCCACTTACGCAGAATCCCATCCACCCTATGGCATCATCCATTAAAGCACAGTGCGTTCCCCCATGGCACAGCCCACGATGGGACTCTGCCTGGGGAGAGAACACGGCTATACCTACAAGTGATGGGTAGTCTTCTCCCTTTTCTCTTGATCCAATCGCTTCTGTTGCTACTACTGCTTCCTCCTTCTCCTCGTATTTTTGCGTGCTAATACTAGCTTTACTAGTGCCACTACGATCAGCACATTTATTATTATCACTCTCGTTGTCATACTTTGTCATCTTTCTACTCCTCGCTGTTTTGGGTGGGACCAATATGTAGTTCATTATGCGAACAGCTGACTTGGCACTGTGGCAAAAGTCAGTTCCCATAAACCCACCCTCCTCGCTCGTTCGCCACTCTTCGTCGCTCCACTCTTTCACATCTAAAAGAGAGGCGTCGTCGTGCTCCTGCAGTACATCTTTGAACCACGATGGCGCCTCGGCTAGGGCCTCGTTACTACCCTTTATACTGTCTTTAACTTCCTTCGCTGATATTTTGGACATGTCTTTTTAGCAAAGAGAAAACAAATCAACCTGAAGATGCTAACTAGGCTTCATGGACACTTGACTCTTCTCTTCGACGACGACAATAGCTGCGGAGACGCCGCACGTAACTATTATAGCCTCGCATGAATGACATGGTTGTATTACTCAAGAGGGGGTTGAGTAGGCTAAAAATCTATATGTAAATTAGCATGTAAATGGTGAATGAAATGAACGAAAACAAAAGACCGTAACAAAAAGTTACGTAAAAGCGCGGGTCATATACCAGGTATACCATATACCAGGTATAAAAGCCCAAGCAGCCAAGTAAAAAACTTACACACAGCTATGATGCTAAAATTCAAACTACCGGTAATCAACAACTCGTGTGTCATCGACAACGAAACATATAAAATAGATAAAAAGTCTTTGAAGAAAAAAGAGCTATTTTTTAAAGCATTATTAGTAGGAGGGGAGAATAGATAGGATTCACCGGGAAAACTTACAGCGAATAGAATGAGACTTTTATTCCGGCGATTTAATCGTCATGGTGTGCAACTTCGAACTTTGGTGAACCTTCATCATCCGTACAGATCGGGGTTGGCACCCAGGGAGGTGAGCAACACGCTTCATACTTTTATAAGGCGTGGGAACATCAGAACAACAAGCACTACGACTGCTACCATTACCATGGGCCAACAACCACAGCCGTGCCATAATTTCGTGTCTTACGCAACCACGCGATTCTGTTCTACTTCTTCCAATGGAAAGAATAAAAACGATAAAGACATGAGTAAAGATGTAATGAATGCAAAGAATGATCGCACTTCGAATGGGGAAAAGGGTGCTTTGACACATGCTACTTCTGCTGAAACTACGACGTCCGTTCCATCTGGAAGGAGTAGGAGCAGTAGCAGTAGCACTGCTGTGCGTGCAGAGTCCTCTTCCGCTGATGCTACGGAAGCTGTGGACGCTTCCCATCCAGGTGGTGTGAAGGATGTACCCACCAGTAGTTCAACACGTGTAACGGAAGCGCTTCGCTCAGTCAATCACACTTATGAAGAGCTGGAAATGAATCTTATGCATCGTTTACATGAGTCAAACAAGAATCGGTTTCGGTCATATTTAATTGGTACAATTCTGTTATTACTGTGGATTATAAGTGTCTTTGGCGACAGAATCCGCAAGAAAATGTCCCAAAAGACGGCAGATTTTGCGAAAGAAACGCTGGAAAACGAGTCATTGAAAACTCAAACACAAATGTTGGCTACTGCTGTGGTGCAGACTGTACTGAATGACAAAGAAATAACAACACAGGCTGCTACTTTTCTTCAAGAGGCATCCAACGCTCCAGAAACGCAAGCCGCATTTTACCAATTGACAATGCACGTATTACAGCACCCAGAAACTCTTGCAGAACTTACCGTGCTCAGCAAGAAGCTTGTTAATAATTTATCCGAAGACCCCGAAGTTACATCAAAGCTCACAAAGATATTCACGCAAGTATTGGCTGACCCAGAGTTGAAAGATGCGGTTATACGACTCATCAGTGAGTTGAGCGGAGACCCTGCTGTTATTGCGGCAACGTCTCAATTGTGTTTGGATCTTATGGTGAGGGACGATGTGAAAGAGGCCACTACAAAGTTGATGACGGAGTCTTCGTACGAAGTACTCGAAGATAATGAAGTTAATGTGCTCAGTAAAGAGTTTGTAGCCGACGTCATGCGGGATGCTCAACTGCAGAAGGAAGGTGGGGATGCCTTGATGAACAGTTTGACTCACGCATTGAAGCCAGGCGTTGTAAAAATAACTGGTATGTCGCTGATTTGTGTTTCAGTGGCAGTTTTCAAGCTAATGCTCAGTCCTTACTAGAAGAAGAAGATAAAATAATTTGTAAAAGTGAGCAAGTGAGCGAATATTGTTACTGGTATATTGTAGGCTATGCTATACAGCACTTGGTTCTTCGCTCCTGTTGCGGTGTCATTAAGTTTATGAAATTACCCCACCTTGTCGTTTCGTATGTCGAAATCGATCTTATGATGTACGGCTGAAAGTATGGCTCTGAAAGCTCCGAAATGTATAATATTTTGTATTTGTCTTTAAGTTTGTATGGTAAGCAATCCCAATATTTTGATAAAATGCAAAGTGGAACCTTCTTTTTAAATTTCCACATGCATCACTGCAATAATCACTTTCGCATACATACTACAGTCAGTTAGTAAACCACCACTAAATGCTCTCACCATTTTCCCAATAAGACGTATCTACATCGAAGCCATAGCAGCATTCAGCTTTTGCTGCATGATTATTTTTTCAGCCTCCTCTTGACTTATCTGCGGTACAACACCCATGTCCCCGGCACCATTTTTATTATGATACTCAGTGGCGCTCACAAAAGAGCGAAAATTTTGGTTCAATTGCCGCATTTCGCCTTTAAGTGAACGCAAATATACCATCATATCCCCCACTTCATCGTACAGCGTCTTGATCCCCAGCTCATCTGAGTTTTCACAGTACTCCCACCGCCGGTATGCTCGAAGCAACGGTGGAGCGCGTAAAGGCTGCGTAGCTGCCTCGGCCAAGGCAATACGCTTTCTTTCCGCTGCAGCTTCTTCATCTTCATCTTCATCTTCATCTTCCTCATCCTCGTCCTCTTCTTCATCGTCTCTCTCCCTACCAGCGTCAACTTTCTCATAGCTCAGCAGAGAAATTTCATCTTCGAGGTCATACCCCTCTCCATAGCCACCTGGAGGTGCGACTGGCTTTGCGGCATTCTTGCCTTTTTTCTTTTCCCGCACAAACAGCAGCTCATTGTCCTCGGGTCCATCGTCTTCATCGTCACTCGGCATATCGTCGACGAGGCGCTGGGCAATCACGTCTTCAACTTCAAACTCAACCTGTGTGCTGAGGAATTGAACGTGCAAGACATAATTAAAAGATGCACTTTGCTCGCAGTGTGTATAAGGTATTATGGCATACCGACCAGGTCTCAATTGAACAGTGTTTCCCACAGAACTGGCGAACTGAATGGCTTCGCAGCCCGCAACCATTTTCTTTAAGCGAAATTCTGTTAAGCGATTTTTCAGGCCGCACAACTTGACGACGATGAAGCCCAGACCGGTACTGTACTGCATACAGGCCTCCATTTTGGACCCTCTATTGGCGAAAGTGTCGACCTTTATGGAGAGTGGATCGTCACCCAATCGTCCCATGCACCAACGCTTGTCGGCTTGGTATACATTAATACACATTGTGGCATTTTCAGTGACACTGAATGGGTACATTGGATTGTCTGTGAAGTTATCGTTTATTTGCGCAATACGGGTATAGCGAGTAGGTTTGCTGCCGCTATTGCCCCGGAAGTATTCGTCGTCTACTGTAGCTACCGTGGCGGGTCTACTGGAAGATACAGCCGAGCTCTCTACTGTGCCACTTGGCCCATTTCCAGTAGCTAACGAGCCGGACTGTTCCAAACTAGGTTCCGGTCCAGTGCCATCACCGCCAAAATTGTCTTCTTCATCTTCTTCGTCGTCTTCAACTTTTTCCTTGGTAACAATGACGGGAGGGCCACCAGAACCTGCTACATAGTCACCAGGGATCCATTTGGAAACAAATCTGCGACATACTGAGTATTTCTTATGTTCAAGAACAGACAGATCGGTGCAAATATATACACGATTGAACAAGTCGACGAAATCCTCAATTTGGATCCAGTGTAAGTCCTCTGCAAAAGGTTGAACAACCTTCTCACCGCCCATTTGACTCACATAGCCCAGCTTGAGGACATCAGGCTCGTCACCGGGGAAAACGTTTGTTCTCCCTCCCAGAACCTTTTTATACTTGCTCTTTGTATTTTTCTTTCCATCGCCGCCGCCGCCACCACCCTTACTTCTACCGAGGGACCCATCGACCGATACACCACCACTCATCGCGCTGGCATCGTCATTATTTTCCCCGTCATTGTCTTCGTCTTCTTCTTTGATGTTATCCGCATCTGGATCGGGGCCTAATCCGCGGTGGTACTGTATTTGCTTGGTGCGATGACGCAGTTCCTTTGCGATTTCCTTGTAATCTAACCAGAGCTTGTGGCCGTAGCACCAACGACCATTATACCGACCGGTATTGTGTTGAAGATTGCGTACACACACCATACCAACAGTTAGTGCGTCTAAATCTTCGGTAGCCTCTGCACTTGCAACACACACGTCTATTACTTGGTACATTATACCCAGTGCAATACCACAACGAAAAGAAGGGTTTTCCCCGTATGGATCAGGTATCAAGCGACTGCATCCGAGCAAACGCCCAAGTTTCACACCACGTTCGATGGTTTCCCACATATCATCACATATCGTCCGCCGGTTGCTCTGCTCTGCCCGTATTGTCTGTATACCTGCTGCAGGCGTGAGGTCTGCCATCACTTTCTCTGTGAGGCCATATGCCAGAGCTTCATAGCAGCCATGCAATTTTGCATATGCTTTTTCGATAACCATAGCAAAAACCTCGTTCACGTTGTGATTACGACAAAAGTTGACTCGCCCACTCTGTCTACACGGCATCTTGTCGTCAATATGTACATATCTCCACTTTCCTGCCTTGTAGAATTTGCAAGTGTACATACCTCTGTGGGCGAATTTATCTGAGACTATGATTCTGTTCACAAGCGCAGGGTTGTTGGCTATGAGCCGTAGTGCATTGACAAAGTAACCATCGCCCAGCGAGCCCTGCATAATAATGCTCGATTCTGCGTCTCCGTTGTATGTTACGGGTTGCTCGCAGTGTAGTATGCTACCTTGTGCAATACTGTTCCAGCTCACGCTTTCATTGGGGATGGCACCTTTAGGCGGATTCAGTGGGTCGAAATAGAGACTGCGCGCATTCGCAGGAAAGGCTTCGTCCGCGTAAACCTCTCCCTCTTCTACTGCGTCGCCAATTTCAAATTCGCGCTGTATAGCTATATCGTCATCAGGATAGTCGAAGTAATTTCCGGGGCAAATACCAGAGTCCATTTTGCTGGCTGGTGGCTGGTGGCTGGTGGCTGTGTATTAGCTTTTAGTGGCTACGAGATCTAACCGCTCTGACAATCGACGAAAGCTGGTGGTGAAAACAGGCAGTGATTCGTTGTTAGCACTATAGCTGCTGCTACTACTACCACTACTAATACGACTTCTACATTTACCTATTATTAGAAGTCGTGCGTGCGTTAGCTACGCACAACAGGGTGCTTCTTCTTTTCTTTTTTCCGAAAAAACGGCGGCGCACTACAGCAGATGAGAGTTTCAAAAGAAGAGATGAAACGGCTCCACTTTTTTCAGGTTTCGTTTCCGTTGCAATTTTTGGGGCGTGTCGCACATTTTTTTCGTTTTCCCGCAGATTTTTTCGCTTGCTTTTCAAAAAAGAAAAATTTCTGCGGCTGCGAGCCGTTTCTCTTCTTGCTTGCTTTTCTTCTTCTGCTCTCTTCTTTTTGGCGGCAACAGCAGCGAGGGGGGCTACAGCGCCTCTAGACCTGCTGCTGGATGGAGCAGTATTCTACGTCGTCGTCGTACCGTACTGTACAACTGTACATCATGTGTACCGTACGTCGTACGACGTATAGCAGCACAGCCGAGTGGTAGCAGGGTCGATCGACGAGCACACAGCCAGCAGCCAAGCACCGAAACAAGCAAACACAAGCAAAGCACATCGAGAAAAGGCTAGAAAGATAAATGAATGGAAACATACGACAACCAATACTCATTTGAGCTCACCGTTAAATTTAAAAAAATTATAATTGCAAAGGGTGCAATATATCGCGGAGCATTTTCCATTGTTGCCGAAACGGACTTGTTTTGTGTACGATAAGAGCGAAAATCTCACAGAGAAAAAAGGCGTTATAGACCCAACAGCCGTGTGAACGTAGATATTATACATATATAAACCAACGTTATATAATGAGTGCTGTATTAGAAGATGATAGAGTTAAGTGGATAAGACAAAGGGTGGTGATGTCTTTGGACATTAATCCCGAAGCCTTCGACGCGCATTTCGCAGAAACGATGGAAAATTTCAGCACCGCGCAAGCCGCCCAGGCGGATATGAATGCGTTCCTGTCGAACCCCAACGGTGCTGGTACCTCATTATTCTTCGCCAGTAAGAATTGGGAAGAGGATATCACAGGTAAGGAATGTCCCGGCTTTGTTTGTATATATTTGTAGTGATCTCTCTTGTGCGAAAAATAACTATTTTACTTCGTGTTCACAACTTACTTCCATTGAACGTTTATCATATCTGGTTTAAATTAATTTTATATTCCCAGTGGAAGTGGATGAAGAAGTAGAAGTAGAAGACCTCGATGAGCCCGAACAGGGAGATGGAGATGGATCTATTTCTCCTGAGCAAAAAGCAGCTGAAGAAGCCGCTGCCGCCGCCACCGCTGCTGCCGAAGAAGAAAAGAAGGCCGAAGAGGAAAAAGCTGCCAAAGAAAAGAGCCCCAAGAAGGGAAAAGGGAAGAAAGGTGGCGATAAGGACAAAGAAAAAGAAAAAGCCGCCGAAGAAAAGGCCGCTACTGACGGTGATGTAACTGCTGGGGATGGTGCCGCTGCTGCTTCTGAAGAAGAAGTGGCTGCTGCTGCTGCTGCTGCAGTGCCCGTGAAGAGATACAAAACTATTATCCAGAAGGTGTCCAAGCTTCAAAGAATCCAGAGGTGCAAGCTCTTTATGGGATACAACCATATGACTGCTGAAATGCATGAGAAAACATGTGCTGTCTTCGTGCGCAGTTACGACGGCGAAGTGCCTTTTATTTCCTCGAGTAACGATCCTGCAATTCTTAACAGCCAGTTCGAGTTCAATGTTATGACTGGCTCCGTGCTGAATGGCATCGCTAATCTGATGCACCAGGTGTTTATGCCTGTAATCCAGAAGGGCACTGTCAATGAAGTGCAGACTGCAGAGCAGAAGAAGGCGGCAGCGGCAGCGGTGCCGGGGTCGCTTGACACAGCCTCTGCCTTGACCGCCCTCGCACCGGCTGCCCCTTCGGCGGAGAGCAAGGCTACACCTGAGGTAGATGAGACACTTCGACACGATTTGGGATCCATTATTAATAAATTTGAGCAGCAACTACGTCATGTCGTCACGCAGTCCCGGGGAGACACTCGTTTGGCCATTCCTAATTTGGAAATCTCCAACCCGAACGCTGCGGTGGAAAATCAGGCTATTGTACTGGAAATTGAGCGTGCCTTAGAAAACTGGACAGCAGTTATCGCCGGAGCCGTCGAAGCTGAGCACCAAAAAATGACAAAAGGGCATCGGACACCTCTTGGAGAAATTGAGTTTTGGAGAGCGAGAAATGCGAACTTGAGTGCTTTGTTTGAGCAAATCAACGCACCTCGAGTGCAGATGATGGTACAGGTCATGAAACTCATCGATAATCCGCAGTTGAGCAGCTTTAACTTCCATTTCGGAGAGCTTGCCAAGTTGTATCTAGAAGCGAAGGACAATGTTAAGTTTCTCACCACATTGGAACGTCACTTTAAGCACATCACCGATGGGTCCTATCAGACCATTCTTGAGAGTATGCAAAGTATGGTGAACGGTCTCCGCATGGTGTGGGTAATTTCCCGTCACTACAACACCGACGAACGCATGGCTCCTCTCATGGAAAATATTGCTGAAACTCTCGCTAAACGTGTGAAAGATGGAATCAAACTTAGTGAGATCTTGCAAATGGATTTTAAGAGCAGCAGACGTATTGTGCAGGAGGCTAGGGATGTGCTAACTCAGTGGAGTGAGCACTACTTCCGTATGCGAAAGCGAATTGAAGACTCTGGAAGTGATCACCGCTGGGAGTTTGACCGCAAGGCGCTGTTCGGTAAGACAGACTACATCAGTGAAGTGTGCGCTAATATCTTCGAAATAATCGAGGCTCTTGACCATTTTCGCGTATTCCTCGGCCCCGAGCTGAAGGCTGTGACAGGCGACTCCGCCGGCATTGATGAAGTCATCAAGCGTGTGGATAACCTTGTGCTGCCTCTTAAGGTGCCATTCGAGGAGAAGATCTTCGACAAGTCGTACGAGAAACCGTGGGATGCCATTATGAAGCGCTTTAGAGCAAGCGTGGCTGAGATTGAGAAGATGACTGAACAGTTTATTAAAGAATCGTTTAGAAAACTCAGATCCGCCGAGGGTGCCTTCGAGCTCGTGAAGAATTTCCAGAAAATTGGCTCTAGTAATGGCAATGCCGGAGGAATGTCCCAGGGCAGTGGTGTCGCCGTGGCTGGCTCATCTATCAAGCAGCAGATCTCAGACCGCTACACAGATATCCTTGAGCAGTACATGAACGAACTAGGTGCCATCAAAAATCTGTTTGTTTCGTTCAAAGACCGCCCTAACCTCTACAAGAATTACCCTCCTGTCGCTGGAGCCATCGCCTGGGCGCGGGATCTATATCATCGAGCCAAGCGTCCCATCCTCAGATTTAAGAAGCATGGCGCATTACTCGAAGACGCCTTTGGCGAAAAGGTGAAGGCGGCGTATTTGGAGTTTGCGCGTGCCGTTGACACGTATATTACAGACTTGTTCAACGACTGGGAGAGTAGCTGCTCTCTCGTCGTCGCTGAAAAGCTGCGCCTTCCAGTGCTGAAATCAGTCGGCAGTTACACTGTTCCTCCCGGCGGAATGAAGCCGGGCAAAGACGGCGCTGGTTTCACGCTTCCTCCTCCGCCTTATCGTGTCAGTTTCGCCCACGAGTTGCACATGATTATCAAGGAGTCTAGGTACCTTGATAAGCTCGGCTTTAGAGTGCCCGAAGCAGCCTTGAATGTAACGCTGCAGGAGAAGAAATACTTGGAGATTATTCGCTCATTAAACGAGAAGCTATCCGAGTACGATCGCCTTCTTGCCAGTCTCACTGATGTGGAGAAAAAGCTTATGCAGAGTCAGATCGACGAGTTGAACAACACTATAAAAGGAGGTTTCTATCCTTTGAACTGGACTTCTCAACGCATTCCCTCCTACATTGAGGAGCTTAACCTTGCCCTGGAACGCTTTGGTAGCAGTATTTCTCAAGTGCACAAAAATGGTGATATGATCAACGATGTTTTGAATAAGATATCGAATACTCTTCTCATCCAAGGTAGTGACTTTCGACAGCCTGACGGGACTTTGCAACCTCTGGATATTTCCGAGTTCTTCGAAACGGTCGAAATGCGCCGCACTGAGCGCCTGGATGTGCTGGTACACGAGTACAACACTATTGGAGAGTCGTTCTTAATGAAAGTGGAAGAAGTCGTTGCGAAGACCGCATCGGGCTACTCGCCTGCTTTGGCTGTATATTACCACTACTGGGAGCGTTGCATTCACAACGCCATCACTCAGATGATTCTCTCGTCCATGGCCACTTTCATGGGCCTTCTCCAGTGCAAAGACACGCCCCCTCTATTCAAGTTGTTGGTATCGCTCAACGGAAAGGAGCTCATGGTGGCTCCATCTCTCATTGAAGTAAACAAACTACTGACAAAAGGTTCTCGCAACATTGTGGACTCAGCACGTAGCTTTGTGCGATGGATGCATGGCACGTGTATTCGTGCTGAACCTGTGCAGATTCACGAGGACGAAGAGCCCTTTATATTCTCTTTCTACCAGGATATTTCGCAGAACCAGCAAGTTGTGAAACTTTCTCTGGCGCTGACTTCCCAGTGTAGCAGAGCGTTTACTATGACAAACAAGTACTTGGACGGCTGGAGAAGGTACGATAAGGTCACCGATCTTTGGAACCCCAAGCGTAAAGTACAGATTGAAAAATTGAGGCCTACTTGCGACAACCTCGACACTGCTATGAGTTACTACAGAGATATTCAGGAGACAGTCGAGGCACAAGCTATTATCAAGGAAATTGACTTTTTGTACATTGATATGAGCTCTGTCGCTAACGGTGTGGCTCGCCAGGCTGATTTGTGGAAGACCGACTATGGTGAGGTGCTTTTGACCACTTCGCACGCAATTTACTCAAAACTAGAGAGCAAAATCGCAGAATATGAGGAGCAGATCGTGGCCGAGTGCGAAGATCTTGAACAACTGAAATTCGTCCTGAACTTAGTGGCTGAGATTTCCAATAAGATGCAGGATGTCGAGTTGGAGATAACTGATATCACTGAGAGGTATCGCACACTTGCGAGATATAGCATTGTCGTTCCCGAAGAAGAAATGAAGGCTTCTTTGGACATCGAGTCCAGGTGGCGAAAACTGTATATTAATTCACGTACCCGTGATTTGCGACTCATTGACACGAAGGACAAGTTCAGAGAAGTCACCAGCACGCAAGATGTTGATTTCCGCGAGGTACTTGTTGGTTTCCGCAAGGAATTCCAAGACTCGGGCCCGGGCGTGTCGAGCGTCACACTTGAACAGGGCGTGGATTCTCTCGCAGATTACAAGAGAAAAATCGCCAAATTCGTCAAGATTAAAGCGGAGCTAGTTAATGCTCAAAATCTCTTCAATTTAGACGTGAAACCGTACCCTGATCTACAAAACACAATTGTGGAAGTAGATCAGCTGTCCAAGATCTACGACTTATTTTCTCAATTCCGAGAGTTTCAGGCTAATTTCTCTTCGATGATGTGGAGTGACATCGATATAGCCGTGCTGCAGTCGGAAGCCGAAGGCTTTGAAAAGAAGGCCAAAAAGTTCCCCAAGGACTTGAAAGAGATTTATACTTTCAAGATGGTGGAAGGGCGGCTTCAGAACTTCAAGGAAGCTCTCCCACTTGTAGTGGCTCTGAAGAATGATGCCATGAAGACTCGCCACTGGCAGAAACTGCAAGATGCGACGGGTGTGACCTTTGATACAACCCTCAAGACTCTCACACTTGGGGACATTTTTAACATGGAGCTGCACAAGGTAACTGCCGTTGTTGAAGAGATTATCAACGAGGCTGTGCAGGAGCTCAAAATAGAGAACGAGTTGGCGAAGATTGACGCTTCTTGGCGCAACAACTCGCTCCAGCTAATGAAGTACAAGAAGGACGGCGTTGACCGGGGCTACATTCTCAAGCCTGCTGAAGACTTGAAGCTCGAGCTTGAAGATAATATGCTCAACTTGCAGACCATGTCTGGCTCACGCTTTGTCGGCACCTTTGTGGATCGTGTCAAGAAATGGGAGAAGAGTCTGAACATTGTGGCCGAGTGTTTGGAGATGTGGTTTGTAGTTCAAAGAAAGTGGGCTTATTTGGAGGGCATTTTCATTGGAGCAGAAGACATTCGTCAGCAGCTGCCTGAGGAAGCAAAGCGCTTCGATGCAATTGATAAGCTGTTCAAGGGAATCATGACCGCAACTAGCAAGAACCCCAATGTTGTGGATGCATGTACTGGAGACAATAGGCTTGATTCCTTGTCTAAGATCTCTGATAGACTTGATGGCTGCCAGAAGTCCCTTTCTGACTATTTAGACACAAAACGTAAATCCTTCCCCAGATTTTTTTTCATTTCAGATGATGAGTTGTTGTCTGTTTTGGGAAACAGTGACCCAACAAGTATCCAAGTGCACTTGCTCAAGCTTTTTGATAACGTCAAGTCTATGCAGTTCGGCCGTAACAATAAGCAGGTAGAAGGCATGAGCTCGGTAGAAAAGGAGGGATTTACTTTCCGGACTGTTTCTGTTGTGGACGGACCCGTGGAGGGCTGGATGACCGCCGCAGAGGATGAAATGCACGCCTCTCTGCACACTATCACGAAGGAAGGTGTCTTCATCTACGCGAAGAACGACAGATGCGAGTGGCTCAAAATGGTGCTGGGTATGGTAGGTCTCGTCGCCTCGCAGATCTGGTGGACGTGGGAGGTTGAGGACACCTTTGGTAAGGCAAAGGACGGCGACAAGTACGCGATGAAGAATCTCGAGTCTAAGCTCACCGGGCAGCTTAATGACCTGGTTGCCCTTGTGCGTGCTCCCCTCGATGGCATTACGCGCAAAAAGGTGAATACTTTGCTCATTATTGATGTGCACGCTCGTGATATAGTTGACGGCTTCGTGAGAGAGAGTGTAATGAACGCCAAGGAATTCGCGTGGGAATCCCAGCTGCGCTTTTACTGGGACAGGGATGTTGATGACTGCGTGATTCGTCAATGCACTGGTCAGTTCAGATTCGGCTACGAGTACATGGGACTCAACGGCCGCCTTGTTATTACTCCTCTGACGGACAGATGCTACATGACACTAACTCAGGCACTTACTTTCAAGTTGGGCGGCTCTCCGGCCGGGCCGGCCGGTACGGGCAAAACCGAGACTGTAAAGGATCTGGCCAAGTCTTTGGCGCTTCCTTGCTTCGTCATCAATTGCGGCGACGGTCTCGATTACAAGGCCATGGCTAGTATCTTTGCAGGGCTTATTCAAGCAGGTGCGTGGGGTTGTTTCGATGAGTTCAATCGCATCAACATTGAAGTGCTGTCTGTGGTGTCTGCTCAGCTCAGAACCATTCAGAACGCACTCATATACGACAAGCCCACTTGTGACTTGGGCACGGGCGGCGGTGAGCTACTCATCAAGCGTGTAGCAGGCTTCGCCATTTCAGGCGTGTTTATTACCATGAATCCCGGTTACGCTGGACGTACCGAGTTACCCGATAACTTGAAGGCGCTCTTCCGCCCAGTGACAATGATTGTGCCTGATTTGCAACAGATTTGCGAAATCATGCTTTTCTCAGAGGGTTTCGAAGGTGCCAAGCATCTAGCCAAGAAGATGACTGTGTTATACAAGCTCTCGAAGGAACAGCTCTCAAAACAGTATCACTACGATTTTGGTCTGCGTGCACTCAAGTCAGTACTTATCATGGCCGGTGGCTTGAAGAGAAAGTATGTGGAAATGTCTGAGGATCTTGTACTCATGCGTTGTTTGCGCGATTCAAACTTACCCAAGTTCGTTTTCGAAGATGTGCCTCTCTTCCTGGGTCTCATTGGTGATCTCTTTCCCGGTATGAACTGCCCTAGAGTGGGCTACGAGGAGCTGAAGGAGTGTGTGATGACTGACCTTGAGACAAAGGGTTTCAAATGCTCCAACGAAGTAGTGTTTGCCGATCAGGGAGATAAGATCATCCAGATGTACGAGACCATGCTTGTGCGTCATACGTGTATGATTGTCGGCCCAACTGGAGGAGGAAAGTCGACAGTACTAGACACTTTAAAGAATGCCAGACTTACTGCAGAGAATATTTCCGTGAAGATGTCTGTTTTGAACCCCAAGGCACAGCCTCTGAAGGAACTGTACGGTGAGATGGACCCCGAGACGAGAGACTGGCAGGACGGCATTCTCTCTAAGCTGTTCCGCGAGCTCAACGAGCCCTTGCCCGTTGGCAAGGAGAATGAGATCAGATGGATTCTGTACGATGGCGACGTGGACGCTCTATGGGTGGAGAACATGAACTCGGTCATGGACGATAATAAGCTGCTCACATTGCCCAACGGAGAGCGTATTCGCCTCGCTCCGCATTGCTGCATGATTGTGGAAACATTTGACTTGCAGTACGCGTCTCCGGCGACCATTTCTCGTTGTGGTATGGTGTGGGTTGATCCCAAGAATTTGGGATTTCTTCCGTACTACGAGAGATGGGTTCGCTTCCGCTTCGGTAACGGAGTGACAATAGAGGAGGAGAAGCAAAACCAGGCGGACCAGTACACGGCCTTGTATGAGAAGTACGTGCCCAAATGCATTGATCTTATCCTGGCTGGTATCGAAGACGGGGAGATGGGACAGCGCTTGAAGCAGGTGATTCCCATCACAAACATTGACTTGGTGAAGCAGTTGTGTTCTTGCATTGATTGCTTTGTGGACAAGGAGCTCACAGACACAATGGATGTCGAACACCTGTATATCTTCTGCCTCACATGGTCTCTTGGAGCAGCGCTGGTTGGCGACGCGCGTATCAAATTCGATTCGTTCGTTAAGAGAATCGCCCGCGAGTCACTACCGGATACGCTCTTGTACGACAATTTCTACGATCCCGAGAAGAAGAAGTGGGAAAAATGGCAGACACAAGTGCCCAAGTACACAGAGCCCTCTCCATTCAAATTCTATGAAGTGATGGTTCCAACAATGGACTCTGTCCTTTACAGTCACTTACTTGCTACACTTGCGCCTGCACGCCCTATTCTCTTTGTTGGCGAGAGTGGAACGGCAAAAACGACAGTTATCCAAGCGTACTTGTCGCAGCTTCCCTCCACAGGATACGCACGTCTGAATGTGAACTTTTCCTCAAGAACTACTGCTGGAGACGTGCAGACGAATGTGGAGGCCAATGTAGACAAGCGTTCCGGTGCTGTGTATGGACCTGCTTCGGGAAAGAAGCTGATCGTTTTCGTAGATGACCTGAACATGCCCAAGGTAGACACATACGGCACACAGCAGCCCATTGCTCTCCTGCTCTTCCTGATGGGTCGTGGCTGCGTGTACGACAGAGAAAAGGATCTCAACTTGAAGTACATTAAGGACTTGCAGTATATTGGCGCCATGGGCCCTCCAGGTGGTGGGCGTAATCCGGTGGACCCGCGTTTCATCGCTTTGTATAACGTGTTCAACTTGACCTCGCCCACGACCGCAGTGCTGAACATTATTTTTAGCTCTATCGCTACAACTAGATACGCCCAGTTCCCAGACCCAGTAAAAGCGGCGGTAGCCAAGGTTACTCCTGGTATGTTGAAGCTCTTTGCTTTCATTGTAGAGAAGATGCCCCCCACTCCAAGCAAGTTTCACTACATTTTCAACTTGAGAGATCTGTCACGGGTATACGAAGGAATTTGCAACGCGACCCCCGATGTGATCACAACTCCTCAACACTTTGTGCGACTATGGCGCAACGAGTGCGATCGTGTGTTCTACGACAGACTTACCACTACTGAAGACCAGCAGATGTACTCCAAAGAGCTAACCGCTTCCATCAAGGAAATGTACCCTGACTGTGTTCAGAGTGCCATGGCGGACCCTTCGATATTTGGTGACTTCAAGGGGGCAGTAGCTCGTATTCAAGACGGAGATAATTCAGAGGATGTACGTTTATACGAAGATATCGGAGGCTACACTGAGATCCGCGATATTTTCCAGGAGGTTATGTCCCTTTACAATCAAGAGCACAAGCCGCTTACGCTTGTCCTGTTTGAGCAAGCACTGGAGCATCTCGCTCGAATCCATCGCATCATTCGCACGCCTCGTGGAAACGCTCTCCTTGTTGGTGTGGGCGGCAGTGGAAAGCAATCACTGACCACTCTTGCCACATTCTGTGCGGGTTACAAACTGTTCCAGGTCACTCTCTCGAGAGGCTACGGAGAGGAACAGTTCAAGGAAGATTTGAAAGAGCTTTATAAGATGCTCGGCTCCAGCGAGGTTGTGTTCATGTTTACCGATGCCCACGTTGTTGAAGAAGGCTTCCTTGAGTTCATTAACAACATGCTTACTACTGGAATGGTTCCTGCTTTGTACGCTCAGGACGAAAAAGACGGGCTGTGCAACACAGTGAGAGCGGAAGTGAAACAAGCAGGCTTGCCTGAGACCCCTGACAACCTGTGGAACTTTTACGTGAACAAGTGCAGAAATAACTTGCATATTGTGCTGGCAATGTCTCCATCTGGTTCCAAGCTGCGCATTAGATGCCGTAACTTCCCAGGTCTGGTCTCAAACGCCGTCATCGATTGGTTCTTCCCTTGGCCCGCTGACGCGCTGCAGAAAGTAGCGGAGTTTTTCCTTGTTGAGGAGAACCTTCCCGACGAACATAGAGCGGAGATTATTAATCATTTAGTGTTCACTCACCAAAATGTCACGCAAGCTGCTACACGCTTCGCCGAAGAGCTGCGTCGTTATTACTACGTGACACCCAAAAACTACTTAGACTTTATTTCAAACTATCGCGCCCAGCTGAAGTTCAATACGAAGCGCATTCAGCAAAGTACCAAACGTTTGGAAGGCGGTTTACAAAAGCTTATCGAAGCAGCTGGAGCAGTTGAGCGCATGCAAGTAGTACTGTCGGAGAAGAAGATTGTTGTAGATGGAAAGACGGAGCAAGTACAGGCTCTTATTGCCGTCATTCAGGAGAAGACGGCGATTGCGAACACATCTCAGGAGGAGGCCTCGGTAAAGCAAAAGTACGCCTCGGAGCAGGCGATTATCATTACCAGAGAGAAGGCCGTCGCCGATGAAGCACTGATGGAGGCCCTACCTGCGGTGGAAGCGGCCTCCGCTGCGCTGTCTGCGCTCGACAAGAACGATTTGACTGAGCTGAAGGCTTTTACCAACCCTCCCCCTGCTGTTAAGGCGATGTGCATGCAGCTTGTGTGCCTAAAGCCCACAGGAGAAAAACTGAACGAGGACTGGAATGATGCGAAGAAGCTTCTGGGTAACGGCAACTTACTCACATTACTTAAGAACTTCCCTAAAGATGACCTGAAGGAAGCGCAGGTGAAGAAAGTAAACAAGTATTTTAACGAGGACTTGACTTTGGAGAAGATGCAGTCTGTGTCTAAGGCTGGATACGGTCTGCTCACCTGGGTGGTGGCCATTGTCAAGTACTACGACGTGGCAAAAAATGTTGCGCCACTGAGAGAAAAGGTGAAAACCATGGAGAAAGCGCAGATGCAGACGGAGAAGGAGCTAGGAGAGCTTCAGGAGCTCTTAGCCACTCTGTCCAAAGAGCTAAAGGAGCTCAACGATCAGTTCGCTGAGGCCAATGCCGAGCTTGATGTGCTACAAAGCGAGGCGGCGCTCATGACGAAGAGATTGAACGCTGCGAAACAGCTTATCGACGGTCTAACTGGTGAACGTACCAGATGGTCCGAGGATGTGGCCCAGCTGGGACAACAAGAAGTCAAGCTCGTAGGTGATTGTCTGCTAGGCTCTTCTTTCTTGTCCTACGTCGGAGCATTCACAACAGACTACCGTCGTGATCTGATCTACAACAAGTTTACACAGGATGTAAATGCGAGAAAAATACCAGTTTCTGCCAATTTTGCACTTGAGAGTTTTCTCACTACCGATGCCACCGTGCAAGGATGGGTGGCCAATGGCTTGCCCGCAGATGATCACTCAATTCAAAACGGTATATTGACCACGAAGGGATCCCGCTTCCCGCTATGCGTCGACCCTCAGCAGCAGGCTGTTGCTTGGATCAAGAAAACATACAAAGGCAAAAACTTAACGGTAAAAGCGCTCACTGACGGCGATTTCATGAAGCATCTCGAGCTGGCTATTCAGTTCGGAAACGCTTTCCTATTTGAGAATGTAGGCGAAGAGCTCGATCCTATGATCGATCCCGTTCTTGAGAAGAATGTGGTCAAGGAAGGGGCTCAGCAGCTCATCAAGCTTGGAGACAAGATGGTAGAATGGGATGACAACTTCAGACTGTTTTTCACCACCAAACTAGCAAACCCTCACTATTCGCCCGAGGTCATGGGTAAGACTATGATTATCAATTACGGTGTGACGTTGGAGGGTTTGGCTAACCAGCTGCTTAACGTGGTCGTGTCTAACGAAAGACCTGATCTCGAGCGACAATGGGCCGAACTTGTGGCGGAAATGAGTGAGAATGCACAGTTGCTCGTAACGCTCGAGGATACTCTCTTACGGGAGCTCTCCAACTCCACTGGTAACATTCTCGATAACCAGGAGCTCATTGCCACCTTGGAGAACACAAAGAGTACGGCTGTAGATATCTCTGCTAAGCTTGCAGTTGCGCAAGAGACCAAGACGGACATTAGTGTGGCGCGTTCAGTGTATCAGCCCGTCGCTAAGAGAGGATCCATCTTGTACTTTGCCGAGGCTGGACTCGCGGCCATTGAATCTATGTATGAGTTGTCGCTCGACTCCTTCCTTGTGGTCTTCAAAACCGCTCTGGAGAATGCGAAGAAGGACCCCAATATTGATGGCCGCCTTCGCAACATGATCGATACCATAATGCGCAACATATACGACTACACTTGTACGGGTATTTTTGAACGGCACAAGTTAATGTTTTCCTTCCAAATGACGTGTATGGTCATGAATGGAGATGGAGCGCTGGACAACGAGTTGTTGGACTTCTTCTTGAAGGGTGATACTTCGCTCGACGAAGTGGCTGACAAGTGCCCCGCTTCTTGGCTTTCTGGCAGCGGCTGGAAGGACCTGCTGGCTCTTGGGGAGTTGAACCAGCCATGCGAGGGACTAGTAAAGGACTTCAAGAGCAACGTCCAGGTGTGGAAGGATTGGTACGATTTGGAGGCACCCGAGTCCGTGCCCTTGCCGAGTGGTTTCACTGCCAAACTGTCTCCTCTCGAGCGCTTGGCTGTAACTCGTTGCTTCCGCGCGGATCGTGTGTATAACGCAGTGAAACTGTTTGTCATTGAGATTCTTGGCGAAAAGTTCGTGCAGCCACCCACATTAGACTATGCCCGTGTGTACGCGCAATCCTCGCCGCTGCAGCCCATGGTATTTATTCTCTCTCCTGGTGCGGACCCGCAGAGCGACATCCAGGCCTTCTGTGACGAAATGGGAATGACGTCTAAATTCAAGTTTGTGGCTCTAGGCCAAGGACAGGGCCCTATCGCGGAGCAGCTGCTAGAGACTGGCTACAAGCGCGGACACTGGATCCTCTTGCAGAACTGTCACTTGCTGGCTTCATGGTTGAAAACTCTGGAGAGAATTCTGAACGAGATCAAAGACCCACACAAAGACTTCAGACTGTGGCTCACTACCGATCCTACTGACAAGTTTCCTCTTGGAATCTTGCAGAGATCCGTCAAGATTGTCACGGAGCCGCCAGATGGCCTGAAACTCAACATGCGAGCGACATACAGCAGAATAGACGCAGCCACCCTAGATGAGTGCCCGCACTGGGCATTCCGCCCATGCATGTATGTGCTCGCTTTCTTGCACGCCGTGGTTCTGGAGCGTAGAAAATATGGCAAGATTGGATGGAACGTCAATTACGACTTCAATGACTCTGATTTGAATATCTCCAGAAGATTGCTGTCCCTGTACTTGCAGAAGTCTTTCGAAGACTCTGATGAGTTCTTGCCGTGGGGCTCTTTGAAATACTTGATTGGTGACGCGATGTACGGTGGCAGAGTGTCTGACGACATGGATCGCCGTATCTTAAAGACTTATCTCGAGGAGTATATGGGCGACTTCTTGTTTGACGACTCGCAGCAGTTCAGCTTCTCAACCACTGGATTTGACTACAAACTGCCCGAGTGGGGCGAGATACAGAACTACACTGAAATGATCGAGTCTCTGCCGCTCACCAACTCGCCAGCCGTGTTTGGCCTGCACCCCAATGCAGAGATTGGCTACTTTGCCAACGCCGTCAAGTCCATGTGGGTAGACCTCATATCGCTGCAACCACGACGTGTTGCTGCCGGGGCAGGCATGTCCCGTGAAGACATCATTGCGATTACTGCGCGTGATATCAACAATAAAATCCCTATTGTTTCCATGGATATCGGCTCTTTCGACTTGATGCAAACGCGTGCACTGCTGTTGAAACGCAACGGAAACGATGTCATCACACCTTGCCAGGTTGTGCTGCTACAAGAGCTTGAGCGCTGGAACGGCCTCGTAAAGCGTATGGCCGGCTCCTTGGTGGACTTGCAAAGAGCCCTTATTGGAGAGATCGGTATGTCCGACGTGCTCGAGGCACTGGGCGATTCCCTGTTCAACGGCTTCTTGCCAGGGCTTTGGCGCAGACTTGCTCCTGATACAGAGAAGAACCTCGGCAGCTGGATATTGCACTTTGAGCGTCGCTTTAAGCAGTACGACTCGTGGATAAAGAACGGAGAACCGGCGTGCATATGGCTCTCTGGCCTCCATATTCCGGAGTCGTATGTGACTGCCCTCGTTCAAACCACTTGCCGTCTGCGCGGCTGGCCTTTGGATAAATCAACGCTCATGACTGTCGTGACAAGCTACACTGACGCGGAGGGCCTGGAACCCTTGGACAGTGGCTGCTACGTGTCGGGCATGTATTTAGAAGGAGCCAAGTGGGACTTAGGTACTGGTTCGTTGGCACCACAGGACCCCAAGGTGCTTGTTGTGCAGCTACCTATCATGCAGGTGATTCCGATGGAATTGTCCAAATTAAAGCTCCACAACACATTCCGCACACCCGTTTATGTCACTCAGTCAAGAAAGAATGCGATGGGAGTAGGTATGGTCTTTGAGGCCGATCTACACACGACTGAGCACGTTTCTCACTGGGTGTTACAGGGCGTTGCACTGTGTCTCAATATTGACTCTTAAATTATTTATCAAGTTATTTCTGAGGTAAAAAGTAGAGGGGCGCGGTAAAAACCAAACAAAAAATGTATAGTAGCTTGTGCTGTGCAATGCCGATTAGTGCGGCCGACACAGTGCGTGCGATTGTAAATTCATCATTGAAATAGTTATTGTGTTTATAAGTAGTTATCACATTAATAATTGAAGAATTGGAAGCTGGCATAATCTTGAATTTGTTTCCTTATCCTTTACTTCCACCTCGTACTTATGTTATACCAGTTTATATTCTTATCATTACTATTTACCTACTTTGTACGTCCCCTCTTTTCAAGCGAAGTAAGGAAGATTATTTCTTTCTCAGCAATACGCGATAATATCATATAATAACCGAAACTAAACTACTGTAGTTTTACTACTGGCGGAGTAGTAGTAAAACAAACACGAAAGTTCTTTAAGAAATAGTTTCCAAAGCTTGACTACCGGTAGGCTGTTGACACACTAATTAAATCTCCTTCATTTTGAACAAAATACATGTATTTTGTTGTAACTATTGCAGTACTTGTATTAGATGTGAACATCGATCGCCGCGAAACTTACGGCTTTCTCTTTGGGTCCCAGATCCAAAAGTTGGCGAGCCATTTCTCCTCTCCCTGTGCTGTGGGCAGGGCGGCGTGTAACGACAAGTCGTCGCCGTTGCCATCTTCCAACAAACTGTAGAATAGAACAGCCATGCCCTTCTTTGGGGCTACTTTGATTCCCATTCCGCCCGCTGCTTTCGGGAAAGCTGTTTCTCCGCCCGCTCCGTCGTAAGACTGAGTAGTGAGGTACAACAACAATGTTATGTATCTCGACTCAGCGTAGCCACTCACGCCCCAGTCGTGGTGGGAGTCGTACTTCTGTCCGTTGACGTAGTGCACAACCTGAATGTCCTCCGCATTTTTGGTGGAAATCAACATTTTCTCGTCTAGTTGCAAAAGCTGAGCAGCGCGCAGAGACAGTGACTCTGTAACTTCACTCATTTTTCTGGGTAACCAGGCGTTGTTAGACGTGCGAGTCGAGTCCTTTCGTGCTCCTCCGCCGTCAATGCTTCCCACTTGAGATTCCTTGGCTATTGGGTTAGCCAGAGCAATAATCTGATCTGCCTCGTACTCAGACAAAAAATCTTCGATAATAAAGGCCTTGGGCTCCTGAGAGATCACTTCGAGAGTAAGATGAAGAGGGCCATCGTGTTGACAGTCGCTCTTGGAGCCCTTGCAGTGCCAGTGACCCTCGTCCGAATCAACATGGTGCACGTGGCCTACCTCAGGCGTAGGCCACATATGTAAAGTGGGCGGTCCGCGCGGCTTACCATCGGAGCCGAAAAAGTGTCTCCAGTGAATGCCCGTGCGATTGAGGTACTCCTGCTGGAAAGCCAGCTCCTTATTCACGTGGTCTTCCATGTCTTGAGGAGCGGGGCGGGCGGGGTCACGAATCAAGTACGTGACAATGTCCTTGTCCATTACGAATCGAGCCAGCTCTTTCTTCTTATTTTTGTGCGCCGTGAAGAAAAACACGTGGGTCTCGTACGTGTTGATCGTATATTCTTTTCCGAGAGTCAATGTGCCTTGGGGAGTGCCGCCGCGTCCATCCTCGTAGTAGATATCCACAGTGGCGGGAATCAAGTTTCTGAACTTGGCGTTCATAGAAGTAGTCCTCTGGTTCATGAGCTTCACCTGCGGGTGAATTCTCTGCTGCTTCTTCTCTGTTCCAAAGCTGTATTTGCTCTTGCTGCGAATGACAGTTATCTATAGATGATTTATATTTCATCGCACACACAAAGACAAATGTACAGATACGCAGAAAAGAAACCGATATCACAATCGTTACTCCAGGTGTACTTTCCGGGGAAAAGAAAGTACTACATCTGTATACATTTTATAAGATAATATTATACTTATTCACCTTTGCAGGGTCGACTTTTTCATTTGTGTTGGCATACGTGGCGTAGAAAGAGTGACCCGTGTAAGAGTTGAACACCTCGTGAAAACCCGCCCCAATGTCCCCCATCTCGATTCCACCGCCATTGTCATCAACCCAGTAGAGAGTAATGGGTCTGTCGTAGTGGTTCTTGAACTCGATGCTTCTCTCTTGGCTATTATTATCAGCTTCTTCAAACGTAGCCCCACCCATATTATCGATGCCAAATTCCATGGCAGACGCGAATTCCAGGGCGGTCAGCGCCATGATAGCAATAACATAGCGTACGAACATGATAGATACACAATATGTAGGTCTGGAAACACCACTGGTACGTATTTAACTTTTTTCCGCAATTGTTCAAAATAGGGGGAAATCTTCTAGGCGCAAACAGTAGTGTTTCTCGGAAAATGTAGAAAGAATAACAATAATTGTGTACGACGTAATAATAAACCTGCCTGGTAAAAAGCAAGAACAAGCAAGCAAGCAGCGCCAACAACCAACAACAACTAGTACACTACAGTACCAGCAGGTATGTTGATTCCTCCACAGCCAGCAAAGCCACCAAAATGGCAAACTGAAAACATGCGAGATGAACACGCGCAAGCCCGCGCGCCAAACAGCACGCAACATCCTTTCCAGAATCAAATCCAAGAAACAATCCACGCCATCGAGCAAGGCAATAAATAGCAATCCAGTACAAGCACATAACCCTACTCAGTATATATTCTTAACCCTAGAGTATTCTATTTTATCTCTAAAATCATTTAATCAAGTCAAGATTTTATCGTCTTCTTCGTTGATGAGCCACCGAGACATCAACATTTAGAGATAATTTTATTTTTAACCGTTCAACCAGAACGCCATCCGCCCACACACACATGTCCAACCTCGACATGGAAACACGCCTAACCCAGGCCTACGGGCCCACAATGACCGATTCGGACTTCCGCCAACAGGCCCCAAATCTCATCAGAGCAATGCGCCGAATGGCCAAGAACGCAGGAGCAGTCCCCGGCCGCCTCGACTCCCTCCTATGCGAAACTTACCCAGATCACCCAACATACCTGCTCAACGCGCCAGCAGCAGCCGAACAAAATTTCGTAGCAATCCAAGACCCCGGCGCACAAGCTCCAGCAGCAGCCAACGGGCTAGCCAGATACGAATTCGAAGCAAAACAACTCGCACGGATCAACAAAGCCCGCAACGACATCATCGCCAACGTCCAGACCCGTAGTATGCACCCAGCATGGGTGCTCATGCACCACCACGACGCCATCCATCCGCTGGACCAACCGCTAGCATGGTGGGCACTAGAGCTACACAACCTCGGCGCCCTCACACCCGCAGAAATCCACAACCTGCGCACTTCCATCAGAGCGCGCCGCATGCAGCTCAGTGAAGACTTCATAACAATCCACGCGGAGCTCATCGCACACCAAAACCAGCTCCAAGCAGCTGGCATCGTCCTCGACCAATCAGAAGGCGTCGCCACTCTCCTCTCCATGGTCAGCGAAATAACCCACTTCGTAGAACCCATCCGACGCTACCAAGAGACCTACGTCACTGTAGCCGCCCAGACGCTAGCCCTCCTAGCAGCCGCTCTCACTGCATCGGACCAAAATCGACCCCGGCCAAGCACCTCCGCCTCACAGGGCTACACTCCTCTAGCAGCCAACAGCGCGAACATCAGCGACAAGTCCACGAGCAGTACCCAAGAAGCCGAGATCCGTGCGCTCCGTGCAGAGATCAAAGAACTCACCTCTGCTTTCAAGAAACGCAGCAACCGCACCGACAACAGAAACAGCAACGGAAACCGCAACGACGCATCCAAAACCGCCGATCGCGCCTACTGTTGGACCCACGGCCACACCCACCACACAAGCGCACAGTGCAAGTGGCGCAAAGAAGGCCACGTTGAGGCAGCAACCGCCGACAACCCACACGGCGGCAGCCAGCATCGCGCCTACTGAAAAGCGCGCCCGGAGAACCAAACTGCAACCCGCAGCCAGATAATACGTAGTAGTAACAAGAGTAATAACAATAACAAAACAACAAGAAGACCCGAAAGAAAGCTCGTTATTAACAGCACTCACTACACAACTACACCACGCATATTATCAAGCACTCCTCCGCCGGCACAACACAACAACAACATCAGCGCTTCGCCAACGCAACGCATCCCATGGCTCGCGGACTCAGCCGCGAACGGCACACTGCTACACACAAAGCACGCACCTATCCTAGCAAACATCACAAATAACTCAACAGCCACCACAGTAGAGCTACCCGACGGCACACACATGCCAGTCTCCCAACAAGGCGAGCTGCCGCTACCCAGCATCGGCCCCATCCAAGCATACATCACCCCCGACCTCAGCAACCCCATCCTTTCCCTCCCCCAACTCGCCGAAAAAGGATGCACATCCAACCTCACTCCCACAGCCATCACAGTAACCGCCCCCAACGGTGAAATTATAATGGACGGAACCCGCGATGAACGTACAGGCATGTGGCAAATACCACTCAGCCACCGCACACCAGTACCCACACCAAGTAATACCAAACCCTACCCGCCACCCCCAGGTCTCACAATCAATGCCACGCGCACACTCTCGCACCGCAGCATCCTCGCCACGGAAAGAGCACGCTGGGCACATCGAACAATGGGCAGCCCAGCCATAAGCACTCTAACCGCCTCAATCACCGCACATGGTTCACCGCTACCCCAATGGCTCAACCCAGCCACCTACCGAGACAACCTCACCCATGAACCAGCTACGTCATACGGCCATCTCGACCAGAGCCGCAAAAACCAGCAATCCACCAAAAAGCGCAACAAAAAGCCCAACCTGCTGCCCCACAGCAGCCCCGCGACCCTCGAACAAGAACCGCCAGAGGAAGCAACTGACAACAAAGAAGAGACAGACGACCCTGAAGGCACAACACGCGTGCACATATACGCAGTCAACGATCTCCACGGCGACCCAACTGGTCGATTCCCCGTCCCCTCCACACGCGGCAACAACTACATTCTCGTCCTGCGAGTCCAAAGCGTCAACTTCATCATGATGGTACCATTCGCATCTCGCCAAGGTCCCGACATCGCTGCAGCTTACAAACTAGCACTAGCGCGACTAGCCGAACGCGGCATCAAAACATTCACGAAACTAGTCATGGACAACGAAACATCCAAAGACCTCCGAGACCTACTCTCCGCAGCGCAAATCCCGGTCGAATACGTACCACCATCCACCCACCGTCGCAACAAAGCCGAACGTGACATCAGAACAGGAAAAAACCACCTCATCGCCACCCTCAGTGCAACCGACCCAACCTTCCCCCTCGCAGCATGGGACGAACTAATCCCCCAAGCAGAGCTCACCCTTAACCTGCTGAGAACCTCCACACGCGACCCAACAAAATCCGCCTGGGCCGACCTCTACGGAACATTCGACCAAACCCGCACCCCCATCGGCCCACCAGGATGTCTCGTAGTAGCACTCAACCCTGCCGACAGCCGTGAATCTTTCGGCCCACACGGAGTCACCGCTTTCTACGTCGACCGCGCAAAAGACCACTACCGATGCTACACCGTATTCGTACCAAGCACCAACTGCACACGCATCGTAGACACACTCACCTGGCACCCAGTCGGCATCCGCGTCCCTGGGCCCACCATCGCCGAAGACTTCACCACATACCTCCACGAAGCAGCTACCACAGGCAGTCCCCTCACCCAGAGCCTCCAAACAGCCATCAACAAAGCTGCCACTCAGACCACGAGCACACACACACTCACCTCCCAGGAAGAGAGGGTGGACACCCAAACAGCCCAGGAAGAGAGGGTGGACAACCAGTCAGCAGAACACCACCTAAACGACGAAGTTCCAAACGAGGAGCTGGCAGCAAACGCCCCATCACAGAAGATCATATCGACACCACAGACCCCTGGCAACACCAACGTTACCTTCGCTCAGCACTTCGAACGCACACGAGCTCAGAAGAAACGACAAAAAGCCGCTGAGAAGGCAGCAACCGCCCAGCTCCACGACGACGCACAATCCGCCACCAACGACACCTACCTCGCAGAACTCACCCGTTTAATCGATGCCGAAATCGCACACCAAAACCAGCTCCAAGCAGCTGGCATCGTCCTCGACCAATCAGAAGGCGTCGCCACTCTCCTCTCCATGGTCAGCGAAATAACCCACTTCGTAGAACCCATCCGACGCTACCAAGAGACCTACTAGCTACCGGCGGTACGGTATATATACGGTATAACAACACGACTGCGCCAACAACAATCGGAAATAAACGAATAAACCTGTAAACCTCTGCTGCTGCTGCCCCTTTTTCTTCTCCCCCCCCCGCTACGCTGCTGCTGCTGGTGCTGCTCTGCTGCTGCTGCTGCCCACCACACACACACAGCAGCCACGACGATGCATACGCTGCTGCTCGCTCCAATATTATATTATACGCACTATTATCCAGTATACTGGTATATACCGGTGTATACTGAATAACTGAAATTAATAAAATCACATCAGATAAAATATTCAAATGACTGGGTGAATCCAGCCAGCCACTGCGACACACAATGATTGGTCGTGTGTGAACTCGTCTCGGCTTAAGCGTCGCTCACCCTATGAGTTACTAGGCCACAGCAGCTGCTAAAACAGCAGAAACAAACAATCGTCACAAACACCACTGACTGATGGTATTCACTAGAACGCAACAAGAGGCCAGCAAGTTGACGAGTGTCCTTGTGGTCACCTCCGTTGTGTGCTGCACTCTTATTGTTAGCATCCCTCTGTTCGATAGTGTATGCCAAGGCTCTTCTTCTTCATGCGATAGCTTGATAGGATGGCTTTCAGTTATAGGCGCATCTATAGTATTTGGCACCACTTGCATTCCTATGAAGAGCCCACAACTTGCGACCCAGCAGATAGACCCGATGTTGTTTGCTTTCTATGTGGGCATTGGGATATTTATTATCAGCACCCCGCTAGCTGTCTACTTACTCGCCGCTGGTCTGTTTAGGCTCACCTGGTGGGGCATACTTGGTGCCTCTGACATATTTATCATCAACTTCTTTGCATATAATGCAGTGGAAAGACTAGGCATGGCAGTCGCTCCCGGATGTTGGTCAGGTATTGGTATGATAACGGCCTTTGTGGTGGGCACTGTTCTATTCGAAGAGCCTGTTCGTCATTGGAGTAGTGCTAGTGCGGCAGTAGTGCTACTTGCTGGAGGTGTGTACTGCATATCCACCTCAAAAGGCAGTGATGATGATAAGAGTAAAAATAATGGTAATGGTGATTTTAGCTATGAAAGTGGTAATAGTAGCGATTGCAGTAGTAGCAGCAGCCACATCAAAGCGACAGATTGCAACAAGGATAATTCCTATGTTGTTTTCACCACAAAGGATCGTGGTATCATTGTTGAATCCTCTGCTATATTGACCAAACCACCTTTTGTAGTGGGTGCTGATATTGCAGAAACTGCAAAAACTGAGTCTGAAACTGATGCCGATGCTAATACCGCTGACCTGGCAGCTGGCATTGAAGTAGTAACGTTTGCTACTAGTCAGCTCGAGCAAGATGCGGAGGCGGTGTCAGCATCAGCTCTCTTGTTGCCACCTCCATTTTCCTCCCTGATAGCGACTAGCGAAGATATACCAGAGAATAGTAGACATCGACTTAATAGCATCAATTTCGGCAATAATAGTGGTAGTACTAGCGATAGTAAGTTTTGTTGTTCGCTTCGAGACAAATATATCATTGGTTTTCTTTGTTGTTTTGCTACTGGTCTGTGCGATGGCAATATGATGGTGCCATTTAAGCTTTATCAACAGCAAAATCACAGTGATGGTAGTGGTAGCAGCGAAAATACATCATCATCATCATCATCATCATCATCACACGATGCAGCAGCAGGGCTACTGGGCAGTCTCAACTACCTCGCGTCCTTTGGCCTGCTTGCCGCTTTGGCTTCACCAGTACTGCTTTTGCTGTACATAGCCACGCTGCGACGGGGCACCCCCCCGTCTTGGGTAGAGTTTAAATTGGCAGCAGAGCCCGGTGTGGCTTCGGGAATGTTGTGGGCTTGCGCTAATATGTTATCCGTAGTGGGGACGCACTTCCTCGGTATGAGCATAAGCTTCCCTCTCACACAGACCTGCGTGATATTCGCTTCGGCTTGGGGGGTTGTTTATTTTGATGAGAATATTCCTATGAAGCGGCGCTTTGCCATCGGTATCCTTGCCGTATTGGTGGGAAGCTATTTCTTGGGTATGCAAGGCTGAAACAGAATAATGCTACGTGATAACATCTTTCCATGAAATAATAGCATGAAATAATTACATGGTATTATAGCTGCCCATAATATTGTTCGTGTATGCTTCACGAGCATGTTATCACTCAGTTGTAAGAAACCAAATAAAGCACTAGTTGGTGCCTATTTTGAGCTCTTTCGTTCGCAATCAAAATAAGAAATCAAAAAAATATATATTTGTTTCACTTAAAATTTATATTATATTACGTTACATATAGCCGACTACTTTTTTGCCCATGATGAACTTTCTATGTGACGAAGGAGAGAACCACTACTTAGTCACGGCTGGCATCATCTGAACAAATGTTATGATATCGCGGTTTTTTATTGCTACAAGCATACAACATAAGGACTAGGCAAGACACTGTACTATACCCACACCCGAATCTCTACTAAAGCTTAGTCATTTAAATATTTGTAGTACTATTGGTTTAGTAGAAGATACCGTTTTTGACTAGTTCCGCGGCGAACTTGGTGATATCTGAGCCTTCGCGGCCTGCGACAGGCTTCTGCAGTTTCTGCTCATTCCAGCCGTACTGTTTGAGGGTGAGTAGCCAAATACAGAACAACAAGAATATTGAGCAACACGAAAAAGAGATAATAGGGCGAGTTGAGTATATTGAACAACATGAAAAAGAGATAAATGGGTGAGTCGAGCTATCATTTCACCTACAGCATACTATTTCACAACTGTGGTGATTAAAAAAACGCAAAGCACTTGAGCCAAATTATTAACCCAATCAAAACATTTGACTTACCTCCTGTGCAACTGTCAGCGGCGCGGTTTGTTTAGTCTGCATATTATTCTTCATGGCCGCGTTCTTCTTCAGCGCAAGGTGTAGCTCAGCGCTGGAAACATACTCACACGTAGGCTTAACTGTTCCCTCAAGTGACTTTTGCTGCTCCTCTGCGGCCTCCTTAAGAGCGACCATAATCTTGACGTACATGTCGCAACTGACTGTGTCCACTGTCTCAAAATCTTGGCTGAATGCTTTATTAATGTGATCAATATCAGTTGAAGGAACTGGACCATGAAATAACGTCCGCATAATCTCTGGAAGTTTCGATTTATTGCAGTGGGGCGCATCGCCCTTGTTGACTTTTCTCCATGCATGCCTGAAATCGTCCTCGTCAAATATTTGTAAGTTTCTGTACAAGATGGAGTTGTTTGCGAAAGCATTTTGTGGACCGAGAGCGGTCAATCCAAAGAAAGCCATGTTTGCACCAGTAACTTGAGATGACTGAATTAGTTTGCGGCGATTATAAGAAGTTTTCTTTGCTTTCGTATGGTGAATAGTCGAATTCTTGAATTAATGACACTATACAATAGATTATGTACCTACCCTGCCTCCTGGCTGGCCGGAATACTGTAGACTGTAGCATCATGCATATAGCTACGTCGTACTACGACACTACGACGTACTACGACGTACTACGACGTACTACATATAGACAGAATCCTTGTAAGAATCAGAAACAAAAAAGGTGGCGCCCGCTTTTTTTTTGGTCATTCGGGAAAACAAAACGGAGTTTTTGGCTGTTTCTTTGTTTTTTTCGTTTTCTTTGCTTTTGCAACCCTCGGCCGCTGCTGGCTGCTGTGTATCTCAGCAGAAGCAGGCGGTACTCTGGTACGTAGAGCGCACCGGTAATATATCAGTATGTACCGGTACAGTATGTACGTCGTCGTAAGAAGAGCGAAGAGAAGTAACAAGAAGAAAGAGGAGCGACAAGAAAAAGCAAAGCCAAAGCTATTGCTTGTTGATCGATAGCATTCAACAAGATGCTCGATCTTCTATTCTCGCAATATGCTCCCTTGTACTGATATGTACCCTCTCTGTCAGAAAAATATTCAGATCCCAGAGTGGACTGGATACCCATCAAACGTCTGATCAAGGTGACAAGTTCCATAGCAGCTTACAAGATGAGGTGACGCAAACAGCATGCAAGCGACGGAGGACATTTGTACTAGATGGCCTTGTGTCCTCTCACATCAGAGAGTGGGCAAGTGGGGGAAGTAGCGACGAGGTGACTGCAGCTTACACACTTGGCAATTTGGAAGGCTGGGTGGTAACTGTGCGTGGTTTAGCTACCAATGCATGGAATACAGAGACTGATATTGAAGTGAATACTGAAAGTCAACAGCAGACTGTGACAAATCTTCGTAAAGATGGTCCACTTTTCCGTAGTAAGCAGGCGAACATTGGCATGGTACCGGAAGAGATAGTCAAAAAAAACTAAAGATGGTTCTTATAACTGGAGCTTCTGGAGAAAAGCACCTCTCTCTCCGCTCGCAGGATTTGGCGTTCCCAAGGGGACACCTTGGCCGACACTTTCACGTGACGCACACATCATTCGTACTAACAACGTTGACAGCCCCGATGCGAAAAAGTGGTTCACTGATCGGTTTTACGCTTTCTTCAAAGAACGCCCACCAACAAGCAACGAACAGCACCGCAAATACGATCCAAGGCCTTGGGAGTGGTGGTCCGATGAGAGAGTTGCGCAACTTTACAGTACCTTGAACAATGAACAACCAGTGCAAGACCGCAAGAAAAAGTCTGGTTTGGCATTTTACAAGAAACTAACGAACGCAGCCCTGATAGCTTTACTGAATAATGCAGACATTCCTTTCGAAGAGAATTTACATAAGCAAGGACTCATCGAGCTTTTGATCAAACACGATGAGTGTGTGGGTACAATGTGATGATACTGTTAACGTGCAGGGGCTTGTTGATGAGGAGATAGCGGTGCAGCGGCGGGTGCGGCAGCGACCATGAAGAAGAAGATGGAGGTGTTGATGATGGCACGCTGACAGAAGTCACCATCGAGGATATCGCAACAGGGCGAGCTTTATTTGGCGTGCGCAGATTCGTCACCGCCACCAACGTCACCGGCTGCCAAGCGCACATGTACAGAAAAAGCAAGTAATAATGATTGAGAGTCTTTGATTGTTCATATTGATTAGTGTATGTTTACGTAAGAAATGTTAATAAAGTACTTCACACAAGCAAATGGCTCCCCAATTTCATGTTTAAATTGATTCGATGCATCATCTTATGCCCTTGTCACGCAATAAGCTCGCCACTTCAAAAAATGCAGCACATTATTCTCAACGATTGAAACATTGAAACTCTCTAAATACCAAAATTGATTTGAAGTATATATATAGATATGGTATATTACGAGATTCCTAGCAGGATACCACAACCCACCTCAGTTCTTCACCAAATCTTGCTGGCTTGTTGTCCACGTCACATTACGCAGAGCCTTAACTGGTAGAAATTTTTATATGGCCAGCAGAGCCAAGCTCAGATCACACGACCTGAAAACACCTGACTAAAAATCGAGTTTGGTCATCTAGAGCATTTGACGCAAACTCTAGATTACTAGCGCGCTACCACAACCTCAGTTCTTCACCAAATCTTGCTTGCTCGGTGTCCATGTCAATTTACAAAGATTTATAACTTGTAGAAAATTTTATATGGCCAGCAGAGCCAAGCTCAGATCACACGAACTGAAAACAGTTGACTAAAAATCGAGTTTGGTCATCTAGAGCATTTGACGCAAACTCCAGATTCCTAGCGTGCTACCACAAGCTCACTTCTTCACCAAATCTTGCTTGCTCGGTGTCCATGTCAATTTACAAAGATTTGTAACTGGTAGAAATTTTTATATGGCCAGCAGAGCCAAGCTCAGACCACACGAACTGAAAACAGTTGACTGAAAATCGAGTTTGGTCATATAGCGATTCTGATTGGATTGTTGTTTTGTTTTAGTTTCCGGCCTTTTTGAGCAGACGTTTTCATTTTCCGGCTTTTTTGCATATTTTGGCGA
>JACKZZ010021406.1_pt1 | contig 42749 bp, 24 predicted proteins | sample 8027871 | NCBI WGS metagenome assembly JACKZZ01 (sample SAMN15724774, study PRJNA655200) | protist metagenome | isolation source: fluorescence activated cell sorting (FACS) single amplified genomes of... | place: USA: West Boothbay Harbor, Gulf of Maine | collected 2000-07-19
AGCCCGCGACTTAGAAGATGTACTCTTTAGTTAGTTTTTAGTGTGATGATGTTCGACTTAGATTAAGTGTGTTATTTTTCATGTACTGTAAAATGGTTTTATTCAATTAAACATTAGCTGTACAAATAAACTTTGGCTGTTTATAATTGCAATCGACCTTTAGTGCTAGCAGAACGTGGCTTAAACGCAAGTATATTTGTTTTCTTTTTCTTTGGTACTACATATTTTTCATTCTTTGTGCTTGCATCAGTTGATTTGTCTCCAGAATGGTCATCTAGTGGGGGGTCAGCTTGTGCTTGTTCCTTTCCATCAATTGGCCCCATCTTTAGCACTGGATACTTACTTAACGTAACATCCATCTTACCAAGTCCCTCACCATTATCATATTTATGAAAATAGCGAATAGCACTAGATCTACCTTCAACCAACTTAAATTGCACCAGCGCTCTCTTCCCTCCATTACCTTCTGCAGAAGAGCTATACCCTTCCTTATGTTGAAGTATTTTCACACCTGATATTTCACCACATTCTTTTCCAGGTGTATTTTGAAATAAATTACGTAAACTTTCTTCTGTCCAACTTTTTGGTACATTTACACAATATATTGTTGTTGGTTGTGGTGTGTCCCGAATGGCATCAAGCTTTGCATCGTCTGGCAAAACGGTGAGACTATAGGCTCGATCATGAACGAGTGCTGTTCCTGGTGATTCAGAATGTCTTTTAAGGGCTATTGATGCCACTTCTGGTGAACTAAATGTAATGAAACATATTCCACGAGATCGACCAGAATGCGATAAAAGCAGTTGGACTGCCTCCACATCATGAAGTGATGCTGGCTCTTGAGTGAAATGTGCTCGCACATCTTCCTCCGATGCTTGAAAGGAAAGGTTCGATGCTTGTAATGTGCAGCTTCGGTATGCTTCATGGTCATGCACATTAACAGATGAGCTATGCATTTTAGGCTTTTTTATACCTTTAGGTGGTTGTTTTTCATTCTGTCCATGAGCAGCTGGGGGCGGTACTACCACTTCCATGGACACTGTCTCTGCCTCTTGTGTGACTCGCGTGAAAGCTTCCTGTTCCTTTGACTCGGTTCGGTGTTTCTTTGAAGCTGCACCTGACGAAGAATGATCGTCATCATCAGAAATTCTGTCTAATTGTCTCTTCTTTTTGGTCATTTTTGCAGTAGCAGCCGTAATCATACCAGTAGCTTTGGAGACTCGACTTTGGGTTTCTAATAGATGTTCAATAGAACCGAACTCTTCTTGGTATCCAATATATGCGGCACCCAACTTTGATACTTCATTCATACTTGCATTAGCTTTATCTTTGATTAATTGTGCGAGACCCGCTTTGAATATAACAACTGGAGTGTGCTTGTGCATCATATATGTTTTCGATGTCATTGACCACCGTGCGTACTCTATCCAAAAATCAGATGATAAATGAAATCGTTTGCAACCATTATTCCATATACTTTTTATAGAATTATATACCACTTTATCTTGTAAGTTCTCAGATCTAGATTCTTCCAAGAATATGGTATGAGACCTGTACAGTGTTATCCAACCTGCAAGCCAAGTAGGGTAGTACTGTCCCAAGAATTGTTCACAAACTTCATAAGAATCTTGGATTACTTTGAATGCAGCTGCGCTTGCTTCGTCAGAAGTTTTGCAAGCAGAAGTGTACAAGCGACGACAATATCCCCAATAATTTCTCATTACAGTGAGATATCCATCTACTGTAGACAAACCACTTTGCAATGCTAATTTGAATTGTCCCATCATCTCAAGTGCATCAGCTTCTATGACGTTCACGTCAGAGCGGTTGTGGCGTGTTTGATGCTGTTCTATTGCTAGCATAAGTTTGCACCATATCGTATCACTATTATAGTGCTTACGTAAGCCACGGCAAGCAATAGATTGAAGTAAATGCCAATCTTTCAAAGTGGTGCTAACAAATAAAAGATAATTCTCCAATAACCCAAGAGATGTCTCTTCTGACCACTCTTGTGCTAGCAAAGCACGCTCATATATTCGGAGTGCTCGAACTGGCTGTTTATCTTGTACTTCGAATTCTGCATAGGACAACCAACGTTGCAGTCGGTACTGCTCTTCACTGCTCTTACATGGGTTCAGAAGCTTCTCTTCGTATGGTAAACGCTTTTGTAAAGCTAGTAGGCTTGCTTTTACAGTGTGCTCCAATCGTTGCGGATTAACTAGGGCTATATCAGCTGCGCTGGCACTACAGCAGGTAGCTAACGCCGCCTCCATGTCTCGTAAGGTCGTCTCTGTGCCTAATAATGGGCATGATAATTGTGCCTGGTATGCCTTGATGACAGATGTACGTGCTGCTAATAAAGTACTCTCGTCTGTACCAGTCTCTGCAAGATCTTCGTATTCATCTACGAGGTGAGCAGTGAGAGCATCCCAAAGTCCTTTACCTGTGAGTACATCACTTCCGCATCCTTGCGTGCAACATTCAAGAATCTTCTTACAGTCTTCTTCGCTTATATCATCATTGTCATTTTCAGACACTGCTTTGACCATACTTTCCGCTAAAATTGGGCATGGATGTTCTTTCATAGCTCTTACGGCAGTAGCACCCGCGCCACGTCCCACTTTAACACAGAATGTAAACCAATCTTGCCAAAAAGTTGTACTTGTATTAAAAGTAGTAGCATAACTATGTCTATATTTCTCCACTTTTGATATTGCTTCTTCTAATGTCAATGAATGCGCGAAATCTCCCCCGTCCACATCACCATCCAATAAACTGGCCACAGCACCATCTAAAGCCGATATAAGCTGAAATTGTAGTGATGAATCATATGGGGACTCCGCTGCAAAGCGTTCTAGCTGCTCTATTCGCATTTTTACTTTGAATATTCATAACAATTCTGGGACGACGGGTCCCACCCTAGTTTGTTTTAAAAACAAAATTGTGGAGGATGTAATCAAAGAATAATAAGAATATATTTAACTTCTGTCCATTATAATAATATACAAATGGTATGTACATAAGGTAGTGTCGTTACCCCTACACTACTTGTGAAGATGTTCTTAAAGTACTTCTACCTGTTCTATTGCTTGTGCTGTTTTCCATATGCGTATTCGTCCACATGGACATGATATGATGTGTCATATACTTAAGGTGATGCACCACCTGGTGATCCACTAGCAGCAGCAAAAACATATGCTTTGGTATTTCTGAATGTACTTAAATCTTGCATACTTTCTGCATGTGCCTTGTATTCGATCACAGTAGATGGTTCTAAATCTAAGATTTCTTTCATTTTTTCGCCAATACGGAAACGAATGTCTTCATTTCTATTATCAGTATTCCATACGCTAATAAGATCCTCGGCTTTACGAATACACACACTGATACCAACGACATCAGGCTCTTCAAATTGCTCACCTATTATAGCGAGAACCATATCCTGCCACATTTTACCTAAAACAGAAGGACCTGTTGTCTTCTTCTTTACTTTAAGAATCCAACAACCGCCACGAGGAAAAGCTTCCCACATAGGGCAAACTGTAGGCCCCTCACGGAATAGATATAAGTTTACATTTCCTTCCAAAGCACTTGGACGCTTTAGATATAAATAAGCCTTCCAAAATCCTTCAACTGTATTAAATGTTGTTAACTTCTTCAATTTACCTTTAAATTCCCAAGTGTCAGTTTTTCTTGCAATTTTCTATAGTTTTGTACGGGAAAGGTTAATGAAGGATTTGAGGAGGTTCTATGAGTTAGGAAACTGTTGTTGGAAGGGTAGCGAAGTGGAATGTTTTCCAAATCATGTGATGTTTCACAAGTATACATACATGACATGATGTATGAAATGTATATGTGATATATTTATACACAAGGCATTAGATGATGTTGTCGAGGATTTCTTACGGACCTTATCATACCAAAAAGAAAAGGGAGTTTGAAGTCTATGTTCACCCTCGGGTATTTCACCAATAGGATTTATCATGTTTGCTGCAGTACTCATGCTCAGATAATGCAATGATTGCCACTGATAGAGTAAATGTTGATGAAATCTCTGCGGTACCGTCCACCGTCAGACCATTCGCGAGGACCTGAAACACATTAGTGAAGTTAATAAATTAGCTCTTCGTCTCAACTGCAGAGAATGGCATTCTTGTTTGATTGGATATATGGTGCACTTGCTGCATTAGGTAAGTCAAATAGTGTGGCCAAATAGCTCGAATATTTCCTTCCAGAGGAAGACCGATGATGGCTCTGTGACCTTGCAACTTGTAAAACTTGTGTTTACATGTATTTATTCAGCATCTATACTACTTATATGATTCCACTTTCCTCTTTTAGATATAAACTAACAACATTTCTTCTTCTTCCTCGTCACATGATTTTTTGGTGCGTTGTTCTGGTCATGGCATTGTTTGATAAATAAAGGTTTATATTACAAGGACGCGAAGCTTCTATTTCTTGGTTTAGATAACGCTGGCAAAACAACTCTTCTTTACACCTTGAAGAGTGGTAAGTTGGGTTCGTACAACCCTACTATTGCTCCAAACCATGAGGAATTGATTATTGGTAAAGTAAGATTCAAGACATTTGATTTGGGAGGACACGAAACAGCACAAAAGCTTTGGAGAGAATATTTTGCTTCTGGTGTTGATGGAGTTGTATTTGTAGCAGACGCGAGTGATAGAGAGAGATTTCCCGAGGCCAACAGGGCATTGAATTCTTTATTAACTTCAGAAGAATTAAAGGATGTGCCATTCTTAATTTTAGGTAATAAAGTGGATTTAGGTGGTGCTGCTTCTGAGGAAGAACTACGCTATAATCTCGGGTTAAGTCAAACCTACGGCAAGGAGCCTAAAGCAGATCGCGATGATCGCATGAGACCAATCGAGGTATATATGTGCAGTATCATTAAAAAAGCTGGTTATGGTGATGGCTTCAAATGGTTATCTCAGTTCCTATAAAGAAGTGGATATCGTGCACACCATGTGACAAGATTTTTTTTTCGGGGAATGGACAGGAGTCACACAAAACCACATATCATTTTTTGCATATAAAATATAAGAAGAAAAAAACTATTTAATTTTATTTGTATTTCCTTGCTTCTCCGTCTACACTTCTTTCGGAAATGACTTGATCAGACTCCCTCTTTTCCCTGTACTTAGTTATATTACAAAAAAAAATCATTATTCTTACAAAGATGCCACTTCGGTCTGCTCCGTATCAACTTCGAGACCAATATATCCCGTTTCTTGTCCTTTTCTTAATGAGTTAACATCCATACCCCAGTCATCGCTATCCGCTCTATGTTGTTCTCCTTCATTGACATTCGCCGTCATTGGTTTTGGTGTATCCTTCTGTTTATCCATTTCGACAGTATCCAATTTTTCAGCGCAATCGATACAAACGCGCTGACTTTGACATGATGATAAAGCAGATACGATACGACTCTCACAACTGCATGGATCACAAAATATATTACCACAGCATCTACAATGATGTTTTCTGACAAACATATTAAATGTTTGACGACATCGAGTGCACTGATGAACAAGTTGATCACTTATCCAAGGACGGTTGACTACTGTAGTATCCAAAAGCTTGGCATCATTGTCATCAAAACCATTTCCACCAATACCCAATATACCTCCATTGAGATGCATTTCTCCTTTACTTAAAAAGTTAGGCGATGCAAATAACAAACCATTCGCGGTAGCATCATTAATGAAAGATGCGCGCCATAGCTGGTCCATCCACGGACAGAAATAGGCCTTCCATAACTCAATTCTTGGTTTTGTAGGTACTGGAATAGATAAGCCAGGATTTACTTTGTACCCTGCATTTTTATATTTATCAATATTACCGAGTACACAAGTCCAAATAGAGATAATAGACATTTTATTGCGATATTTGATAGAATCTTTTTCACAATTAAATAAGAAATTACCAAACCATCCTGAATATACATGTTTTGCTATAAAAAGTAAAAGATCTTCATTAAATTCAAAATCGTTTGGACGCTGAGATAAACACTGATGAACGCAATCTAGCCACTGGATAAATACTGGTGAACGTTCTCTCTCATCATTGTGTCCTTCTGCTGACCATCCCGTTCTATCTTGAAATTTATGACCAAATGAAACCCATTCTTTTTCGATCAATACAATAAATCCTTTTATAGTACGATAATATGGGTCAAGCATAAGCATGCCCAAAGAGGTGAGTTGAGGGGTGCGATCCCAACCATCACTACAATGCACCATGACTGATATTTCTTCTGTTGCAACACAATGTGCAATCTTTACAGCTGCAACAAGAATACGTCGAATATGTTTCAACCAGCCAGAACTGCTTAATCCAGCTAACCACCCTGATCTTTTTTGACATTGCTCTTCCAGTGATGCTAAAGATTGACGAACAACATGAATATTATCGATGTCCATCCATTGCACAGATATGTTCTCATAGCGATGCTCCTGTTCAAACCCTTTACCATTTGCTTGATTAGCTCTAGCATTTAGTTGTGGACGACAATCGATAATGATATAAGGACGATGACGCGCCATTTTTGTAGACCTACGAACTGATTGTGGTGGTACAGGAGTTTTATGATCTCTAGAAGGCACTGGCGGTGGTGTGACTCCTAGAGCGGCAGCTTCCTTCTCAAGAGCTTTCGGTGTCTTCAATGAAACTTTTCCAGTAGTGGTTGTACCTCCACTTCCTTCATCTAAATCAGATGATTGATGAATTTGATTAATAAGTGCCTCATCACCTTCATTAGCATGACCTCGTATACCAACTAATGGTTGACTACAGCGGCATATAGTTGCACCATTTAATTTACTACGCCATACTAAAGTAGGTATACGTCTCATTGATCTAAAAGTTGCAGCATCCTTGAGAATTTCGTCATCAATTTTTGCTGGAACAGCAAGAATTTGTGGATAAGTTGAGCATAATTCATAATGAATATTCACATTGGTCATACGCCAATTACGATTAGGTACTCCCATTCGGACGAATTCGTCCATCGCATTGTAGGCACTCCAACCAGTAGATAATAGTGAGCGTAATGCGACCCGAGTTTCCAACGAAGATGCAAGAAGGCGTTTACCGAAATTAGCTAATGATCCTTCCTCTCTCATGATATCAATTGGATTTTGGTCAGAGTCAGCCTTTTCATCATGCTTGCGCGCTTTAGAAAGCATTTGCTCTGTTTCAAGTTCAGTTGATTTCAATAGCTCGAATCTTTCTTCGTCTGTCATATTCCATAATTGATTTGTCATATTTTGCGGAACAATCGCAGCTGTTGATCTTACCATTGCAAGAATTTTCTGATGTGCATGAATATAGTACTCCCGCTCCGGTAAACGATTGATAGTTCGGATACTAACACGATGATAAATTCTGGTAAATGCACTACCTTCAGATGAATCACAACCGTCAATTAAAAATGTTCCTATAGAAAAAAAGTCATGAAATATTTTTCCAAGTTCTGTAATGCATGCATCATCAAACTGATTTTGGGGGGTTGACTTTCGTTCTCTCTCCAGAAGATTGGTGTCGAAGTGGGTATAAGAGCAGCCTCGTTTGATAAGATTCATCGCAGTGTTTTGCAGCTGATCATAACTAACATCAACATCAATAAAACTGAATTGTAATGTGCGACATTCTGTTGTTTTAATCTTTAAGATCTCCCTCATGGCTTGTGTTCCATCTGGTAGATTAGCAGCAATAGTGCTTCGTTCAATTTTAACAATATTTGATATTGGTATAAATGTAGTTAAATCATATTCTTTAAATTCTTGCCAAACAAATTCATCTTCTGAAAAAATTCTGGCAATAGATATAAATATTAATCGAAATGACGTCAGTAGGAGAACTCCTCGTACAGTCAGTTCATCATTTTCTTGTAAACTTTCAAAATCACATCTCATGCAAAAATCTTCTACTATTTCTTCTTCAGAACCAGGAAATAGAAATGGAAACCCATTACTATTGAATAGACTTTCTTCATCGTCATCATCACCTATAATTCCTCCTATTTGTTTCGAAGCTTCCTTTCTCTCCAACGGTGTTGGTTGGCTACTGTCACGAGTGCGATCCACCACTGGAGTGTCCATAATATCAGTATCAGGTTCAGTTATTGCTATAGAATTATCAGCACCTGTAGCATCAAGATCATTATCTTCATGACCTTCGTCTTCAGCACCTAAAACTCGTATGTGGGACTGAGAGCTAACATCTATGAAATTACTTTCACCATCACCAAATACATCCCCGCCAGGCGTTGTTCCCGCTCCAATGGGAGAGTGGGGAGTATGTTGACGACTATATCCTACATTAGTCCCTGCCATAGATACAGGTGTAATAGATAAATCTAATGCATTAGCCATAGCCTTCTTTGCTGGAGTTGGAGCAGTATTAGGACCGCTGTTCGTGGAGTCATCGTTCCCTTGCAGATTTCTCTCCCGTTTCATGATTTCTCTAACGTCATCAAGGACACCACTCTTTTGATATTCATGAAGTGATGACCGATGTCGCGTGTAATATTCTTTAGGTATACCTGTATAGGGATCTAAATTATCATCTTCTTTATCATTATTATCAAATGTATCAGCAGTTGGAGTGGCTACTACAGTATCGTCAAGTCTTTGCTCTTCCTTCGGTGATAAACTATCCTGTACATACAGCATTTCTCTTGGAATAAGAGATGTATGCATCTCTGGTAGCTTTTGCACTTCTTTGAGAAACCGCCATAAAAGTTGTTGCTTATCTGGGCAACCTGAACAAGACAATTGGACTTCAACAAAACCACCGCATTTAAGACGCTGCCCTTTCGATGTTTTGCATAATGGTAATGAAATATCATGATTCTCTTCATCGTAACAATTCAAGACAGGTATTACAGCAGTACCAAGCAAAATGTCGCCTCCTACAGAAGCTTCAAAGACTTCAATCGTACCAAAGCGCTGATGCATATCCCAAGCATAGGTAAATACCATACCCCATTCAACGACTGAATCTTTTTCTCTCCTTGTAATGGTTTTCGCGGAACTATTTCCAAGTGTAACCTTTGTATATACTTCAATTGATTTTGTTTCCTTGCCTGAAGCTGCTTGCTCTGTATCAGCCAGACGCAGGTTAGCAGCACGGATGACTTTAATGTATATCATACTGCGAGCCTGATATTTTGCGGCACCTTCTGAAATTTCTGCTACTGCTACTGCGGCTGGTTGCACATGTGTCGCTATGCTGGTATTTTTTCCTTCGCGAACAACACTTGGGGAAACACCAGTAATACTCTTTGTAGCAAGATGCTCTTTCCGAAGAAATGCCAATACTCCTTGGATTGCATCCATCCAAGCCTCTTTGGATGAAGCATCACTAGCTGCAAGAGATATAGTTCTATTTGTTTGGGTATCTCTTACATAGAAACAGAATTCTCTCTCATTACTATCAGCAGCTATGCAATGACGATTCAATTCGAAGGTACCAATCTTATTCAGGTAATCTCTCATTTTGATCATAATTCTGTAATCATATAAAGTTATCCAACGTGTTTGCCATCCAAACACTGTTACATACTTCATAAGAAACCCTTCCCTTCGTTTTGTTCCCTTTTTATTGGGTTGTTGCTTTTGCAGAAGTGAAGACATCGTGTTCTCCCAGTCACCGTATTAGACTAATTCTCTTATTTCTATGCAACGCTAAAAAGCTTGATATATCTAAATTTTGATACTTAATGTCGTCCAATTGGTAATTGATAGCTAACTACACAAGAATGAATGGATGATATACTCATTTAGAAACACCGGCGTGACCCGCAGTCTCCAGGGCTTACAAAAAAGGAGAGGATTTAGAATTAAGAAAGTACAGTGAAATCCTTTAAACTGATAGTTTGATCCATAACTTTTCCAAAAGATCGAGTTTTTTTTCAAGTTGTAGAATTTTTAGAAGATGAGGAGATTCTGTAGTGTTTGCGTAGTGATAGTCCTACTTTGCATGCTATGGAGCAGTAAAGGGGAGAGTCAATCAGTACAGGATATGACCTGGATGGTGGAAGAAGGTTGTTCGCGGTTTAGCACTCGTCAGGTACGTGTTTTTTTAGAGAAAGAAGTCTACCCTCGTTTGCCTTATCCACCTGAGGAACTCCCATCATCTTGTCAATTAAATCCACTTTATGACCAATTTTTGGATCAAGAAAGAAATAAGACAGAAGTTAGTCGAAGTGATTATCAATGTGGTCTATGTGGAAAACATTTTCGAAGTGAGTTCTATTTGGACAAGCACATCAGTACTCATCATAGAGTACAATTGCGTGGTAGTGGTGAAAATCGTGTGTGCCTTGGTGATCTTTGTCCATTATTTGGATGTAGTGTAGATCCAGATTCAGCTATGCACCAAAGTTACAAAGCTGGTCGTGGTCATTTTAATAAAGACCGACGCGACCGTACGGGTCAGACCTTCGGAACTATAGACGAAGGATGCACGTCGGATAGTCTTGAGCGTCAAGTTTATAAATGTGAAACATTAATGAGAAAATGTTTCGGAGACTTACATGGTGATCTTCAATCACAATTTTCGACAAATATATGCGGATCACTGCAGTGTGTACAGGGAATGTTCAAGGGTTCTATTACTCAACGTGGGCTCAGTGCCGAATATTTAGCTGGTAAGCCACCTGGTGAAAATTCTGCCTGGATATCAAGTAATAGTGATGATGAAGTTATGTCTACTGAACCAGCTGGCTCCAACCTATGGTATGTGTTGCGCATGGTTATCGGAGGCTCTCTCATCGTATTCATCTGGTTCTACATCTATTTTACTGGGACTAGTATACCATATTTGTGGGAGCGTAGACATAAAGCTGGTGAAGGAGCTCGTAGTAGTGCTCAGCGTGCAGCTGCTGGTAGTCGCTGGAATAAACAACAAACAAAGAGACAAATACCAAATGTGTCAAATAGAGCAGCTGATAATAAAGCAGTAAGGCCAAGTTGGTTCGGAGGTAAAAAAGACGGACATGAGCTGTAAGAAGGGAAGGAAGTAAGACAATGATATTTACGTTTATACAATGTGTACAATTAATTGAAGATATGTATATATAAATTTAAGGTTGAGTAGTGTCTGGGCAAACATTAACACGATATTTTGCATAGGGAGGAGTGCCCCAGTAGTCGGCTGTGTCGCATTTCACTTGCTCTTCACGTGTAGTTTGGTTCCCTCCTGCACTAAAGAAACCTGAACTGACAGGTTGTGGTGCACCAGATCCATGAGGGCAATAAAAATATTCACCACCACATTCCACTTGTGTTGGTGATACTGAATTCAGCGGGCAGTAGTAGCCCACCCGACAACTCCCTTTACAAGCAGAGTTGATCATACCCAAGTGACCATAGCGACCAGGAGGACAATCATTCTCACGACGATCAAAACTACCACTATCGCACCAATAACCTCTATCACATAGACCATCACATTCCTCTGATGGGCTACCATTGACACTGTATCTGCCGGGAGCACACTTACGTTTCACACCATCCACACAGTACATTCCCGGTGGGCACGCCACTATTGCTTCTCGTGTTGTATGATCGTCACCAATAGAATAGTATCCTGCTGGTACAATAATATTCTCATAAGATCCTTGAGGACAATAGACACTTGCATCCTTACCACATGGCTCCTGTTTAGAAGATGTTGAATCCAGAGCACACAGATATCCTGCATTACATTGCCCACTGCACGTATCCGATGTCAATCCACTAACCCCACCGTAGTGACCTAATGGACAACGATAACGCACCCCATCGATGCAATAGAAACCAGGTTCACATATAATTTGCGAGAATCGAATATCTTCATCACCGGTTTCTGTTCCAGCCATTTGCATGTTTTCGGGTTTACTATTGGGACCTATCGTATAAAACCCTATAGTCACTGGTGTAGGTATCACAGAACTAGGAGGACAAAAGACACTAGCACCACCACATTCTACTTGTTTTGCAGATATACTTGCTAATGGACAATAATATCCTGCAGCACAATGTCTAAATTCACAAAACTTAGTGCCAGCTGAAGACGTGGCGTTCGGTGCGCCCGCCCCAGTGATCTCGCATAAAGGTGAGCATTCTTCGCTTGTTAGTCCATTTTCAGCACCATAACGCCCTGGAGCACATGGTACTTGATCTTCTTGTGTACTACCTTGTGGACAATAATATCCTGGCTTACATGAACCTGAGCATTCTGGTGTTTCTAATCCAATTGTAGAACCAAACCTGCCAGCAGGGCAAAGAATGGGATCTGGTGAAGAAAGCGGGCAGTAAGCACCTGTCGGACAATGAGAGGTGCAATTACTTGAATGTAATTCAAGAATTGTACCATAACGTCCAGCTGGACATGGATATCTTTTACCATCAATGCAATATGTACCTGGCCCACATGCTTCCTGTGCTATCCTTTGGGTATCATCATTCTCCTCAGGAATGGAGTAAAAACCAGTATCGACCAGTACTCTTGCAGGTGATTTTTCTGGACAATAATGTGATGATCTTCCACAAGGGTACGGATCACTACGAATACTACTAGCAGGACAATAAAAGCCTGCTTTGCACGCACCACTGCAATCTACTGTCTTTAAACCCATTGAAGAGCCGAATCGCCCAGATGGGCATTTAATGGGCTTGCTCGAACCTTCTGTACAGTAGTGTCCCAATGGACACACTGATTTGCATCCATTTCCATGTTTTACTACTTCACCAGCTTTTAAATATGTTGCAGAGGAATATCTACCTGCTGGACATGGCTCACAGGAGTTACTTTCGAAGTTGAACGATGGGACATATCCTCCAGGACATGCGTTGTACCTTCGAGTCGAGTGATTCACATCTGCTGGTAACATCTCTAAAGTTGTTTTTTCTTCAGATAATGAAAATGTACCAGGTCCTAAACATCCTTGTATGTATGGGAAAGTTGGTTGCGCATAATATGCGTATTTTCCAAATTCATCGAACTTCCCATTGCAATTGTCTAAGTCGTCCTGCAACAAACCTCGATGATTATATGGGGTATATATAGCATGTCCTTCAACTGACCAACCAACTAATTGACGTGCTTTTTGTGCTGAAGTATGCTTAAAATTTTCTAGTAAATCATGTGGATCTGTGATGTACCTCTGCCTTAAGGCAGGAACGTTCATTTGGACGAAGGAGCCACCATCACCTCCTTGCTCACTATTCACAACAAACCATGCTTTAGTTTCATCAAAATTACTAACTTCAACCTGTGTCTCCCATTTCTCTTCATCCCACATATCTCCTGCAGGTAATGGAGCTATAACGCACGACGGTATCGTGCGGTAATGGTACCGCACACCGTGAGGCGTCGGACCATATGTCCCGCCACATTCATCAATCTCAAGGGGTGCTATGTCTGCGAAGGCACCTGAAGGATCAAGCATATCATATCCACCTGGTCCCAAAGCAGTATAAATAGGCACACCATCGATACCAATTCCAACAAGTTTATCAACGAAATCTTCATTAGCTTCATTTTGATAATATATAAACTGAGTCGCATCCGTATAGTCGTCTTGTGCAAATGATTTTACATCTACATATAATACCGAAGGATAATCCGGTGGTACTTGATCGGCTGATGTGTATTCTAACATGTGATCTATTGTAGTTCTTGCAAATACACGAAGAAATGGTTCGAAATCTTTAACTCCATCTTTGGGGTCGTGATGACACTCAATTAAAACTGCTGGATGAAAGAAATGATCATCACAAACATCTGCTATTATTTCTTGTGGTGCCGCATGCAAAACACTTGCCAGTGTAGCAAATAGTAACAGAGGCAATAGGCAAGTAGGAGACGTACTCATTGTAGCAAACCACTTCTTGTCTACCGGAATCCCTGACTCTCGAGGCCCCTTGTGATGCTGCAGTGTCTCTAATCAACCAAGCGGTAAAAAAGTATCTCGAGCACCTCAAAACTATCGTCTGTTACCTTTACTATGTTTCTTTCCTCTTGAAATGAACTTTTCTTTGAGTCCAACCGCACGACGGACGTCCGCCAAGGAAGGTAGAGGTCTCATTGCATAAAAACTCAATAATTACTTTTATTTGCTTATAAAGATATGGCCGCAATTGTGGAAAAGGCAGCTGCTGCAGGTGGACCTGCAAAGGGAGGAAACAAGGGAATAGATGGTCCTCGCTTTGGGAGAGTCAAGGCTAATCTAAAGATGGGTATTCTTGGTCTACCAAATGTCGGTAAGTCATCATTGTTTAACTTGTTAACTAAGCAGGCTGCTGATGCAGAGAACTACCCTTTTTGTACTATTGAGCCCAATGAAGCTCGTTGTCAAGTACCTGATCAACGCTTTGAATGGCTCTGTGATCTTTGGACACCACCAAGTAAGATTCCTGCATATCTTCAAATTACAGATATTGCCGGTCTTATTCGTGGTGCTTCAGAAGGTGCTGGTCTAGGTAATGCCTTCTTATCACACATTGCCGCTGTTGATGGTCTCTTTCATGTTGTCAGAGCATTCGAAAATCCTGAAGTAGTACATGTTGACGAATCCGTGGATCCTATTCGTGATATGAACACGATCGTTCATGAATTATGTGCTAAAGATATCAAATATGTAGAAAAGGCTATTAATAACTGCGAATTAGAAAGCAAAAAGGATCCTAAGAAAAAGATCATTCAAGATAAAATTGTTGTCACTCTACAGAAATGCATGACACTGTTGAATGAGGACAAACCCCTCCGTGCTGGCGAATGGGAAAACTCAGAAGTATTCCAAATTAATGACGCTATCCCTCAGGCCCTTACACTCAAACCCATGGTATATCTTGTAAATTTAGATAGTCGTTCCTTTATCCGTAAAGCTAATAAGTGGCTTGTTGCCATTAACACCTGGGTCAAGGAGCATGGTGGTGGACAAATTATCCCCATGTCTGTTGATTGGGAGCAAGAACTTTATGGTTTGAGAGATTCTCCTGATGCAGAAGCAGAATTTCTGAAAGGTGGTGGAATTCCCGTTCCCCCAAATGCTCCACCACTCAAGTCTGTCCTGGCGCGTTGTGTTAAAGTTGGTTATAATGTACTCAATTTGAAATATTTCTTTACTGCTGGTGATAAAGAGGTACGTTGTTGGACGTATCCACATGGTGCTTTAGCACCAGAATGTGCAGGTGTAATTCATAGTGATTTTGAGAGAGGTTTCATTAAGGCTGAAGTATGTTCTTACGATGATTTCAAGAATCTATGTGAAGGAAAGAAGTCTATGGCCGGCCCTAAAGCAGCTGGTAAATATAGACAAGAGGGTAAAAATTATGAAGTTGTTGATGGTGATATTATTCATTTCATGTTTAATGTGGCAGGAGCGAAGAAAAAGTAATCACCTCTTCGAGCAACAAGATTCCGGCTAACGGTTATTTAAAACTTAACTACTTATGCTACAAATTTAAACACCATGTCCGTTAATATATTTCTTTTCTCATCATTAGCCAACCCCACAATCAACCTATTATAGATAAAATTCTAATATATGTTTCTATATCGATCATTTTCAGCTCGCAAGTGCTCATTTGCGGCCATGACGTCCTTTAGCTGGTCTCGTAAACTTCCAACTAATGATTCCAAACCTTCACGTTGTATTTCAAATTGTCGTAATTGTTCCCGTGTTATAGATTGTAATTCTTTATGAAAATCAAACCTCAGTAGTTGTAGAGATTCTTGTAGTTCTTGTGAAGTGACAGGCTGGAGTTGACTCCGTAAATTCGCAAATTCATCCTGTGCAGTTGTCGATGGTATTGATTTCATATTTTTTACTCTTTCTTGAACTGGAACTGTAATTGATTCGGGTGCAGATTCTTGTGATGATATCGGTAGAATTGGATCCTTAACTACTATCTCTATTTGTGGTGATTGTTGTTGTTGTGGCTGCTGCTGTTGAAGACGTATTTTCTTCGCAGTAGCCGTAGCAGACATTAGTGCTGCATGCTCATTCGCTTTCTGCACTTCTGGAGCAGGTGGGGCTTCAGGTATAGTTCCGATTTCAGACGCTGTGACGGTGAATACGTCAGTAGCAGTAGCAATACTTCCAGCATCAGGAGTTGCCATTTCGGTGGTTTCTACGACTATAGGTGTAGAAAGCACCGAGATAGGAGTGGGAGGGTCTGGTGGGGCTACTTCATATAAATCATCCTCTTCTTCAAAAACTAAATCTTCAGGTTGTACCTCTGATTCTCTTCGAGTAAACGAAGTCACAGGTAGTGTTGCCGTAGCTTTTACTGCAGCAGGAGGCTGAGGCAAACTTGATGTATCTGATGCTCCTCCAGCAAAAAGGGAACGTCCTTGAGTATTTCCATATCCATTAACTACAGCAGTAGATACATTTAATGTACTTGCACTAAGTGATGACATGGTGGAATCTATAGTCTCGCCACTGGCACGCAATGGACTCAACCCATGGGTACCATGCGCATATTTCTTTGCAGATCTGGATGGTGAATGTCGGGAATTATTACGTGGAGGTGTACGTGATTGCTTAGGAGATTTTGTATCATCTTCTTGTGATACTTGAAAGGATACACTAGACACAGCAAAAGGTGAATGTGCTTGAACTGCACTCACAGCGCTGGTTGTATTACGCCAATCATATAGAAGGATTTCTCCACCTGATGTTCCTAGTGCACAATGAATAGCACCATGATGAAATGCTAATGCAGTTACTGGCTGTCCTACCCCAATGTATGCACTAGCTTCAGCAGAATTAGATCCTGAATCCCATAAACACACCTTGCCATCAGCACCAGATGTCGCCACTAAACGAGTATTTTTGGGGCTGAAACATAAACCCGTTGCAGATCCTGCGTGTGCATCACTTTGACGAATGAGTGTACTTACCTCTGGGTCCCATATACCCAAAACTCCGGTGCGTGCATATGTTGCAGCCACACGAAGAGCTCCAAGAGGTGAAACTTGCACTGCTGTAATTGCTCCAACGAAATCCGAAGGGGTATCATTGTTTAACATCATTGTTGATGTGCAGTTTCCAGAGCGTATGTCCCACATTCGGACAGTGCCTACCGCGTCACCTGCAGCAATATCGCCATGAGGTGTGACACCTAACGCAGTGACATCACCTTTGTGTCCTGTGAATGAGGCCCGTAGTTGTCTGCGTTTGAGATCCCATAAATTTACACTCCTCGCGCAAGTACTTGCTAAATATCGTGAATTACTACTAAATACAACAGCTCGTGTTTCACCTGTGTATACTTCATCGCTATTGAATGGTAAAGTAGAAAGAAGTTGACCATTATTTACTTGCACAAGGCTAATCTTAGGCTCAGCCCCGCTCAATGCTACCACTTGATTTGTGTGATTCCAGGATAAACCAGACATATTCCTGTGTAGATTCTCCACAGTGTTTCTATGTTTTAATTCAAAATCTCCATTCATATCATACAACTGCAGCTCATTGCCGCCGACACTAGCAAGACACTCCATTCCTTTTGATTTTTATACCTTTGTTTCTCACGTATTACACCTAAAACTTATTCAAACTTAAAATTCACAATAAATAATCAAAATTCACTTTAATAAGAAGCGCTTATTATATTTATTGGATGCACTTTGTCTCTCTAAAAACTAAACCCTGATAATCAATTAATTAAAATTTTGGTGGCCGGGCAACCATTCAGGTGTTTTCTCTTTATATAATCAATATGGATGAGTATGAGTAATGACTCTGGTTATGGTTTCGGCCTTGGGCTTTTTTCAAAACTACGCATTGCCCCTCATCTAAATGATTTGTACGAAGTGCGTGAAAAGGGGCTTTTGGCTGCAGATGGTCAGCGCGCCACACTAAAGCTAGATATCACTCCACCTGAGAAATGGGAAAGCTCAATTGATAGTTTTGCAGATGTAGTTATGCGGCATGCATCTACCATGTCACTGGTATATGCTTGCACATGTCGACGGGATGGCAAAGAATTGTTTAAAGATTCTGCATCACTTCTACACTTGCACGCAGATGAAATTGAAGAAGAATTTACAGGTAAAGAGCAATGTGGTAATACTTTGGCTGTCATCCGTGCTACAGATATTGGTGTTTCAATCACTATTCCTATATTAGTACAAGTACCACCATCTTATTGGGACGAAGCTCTCCAGTTGCAATGTTCCTTACAACTGTCTGTAGAAAGTGCAATCGCTGCTGCTGTACCAGCATTTCGCCAATCTTCAGCACTTAATGATGGTGAAGAAGCAGCTATGAGACTATTGCTTGAAAATAATAGATACAGGCCCACAAAAGTGCCACCACAATGCGCGTTCATGAAGCTCTCTCTGTATGTAATACAAGCATTGCAATTGAAGTCGCGGAATGTAGAGCTAAGTCCATGCGACAGCTTGTTGCTACTTGAGGCTCATAATCTGCACCCATTAGCTAGTATCACTTTACTAGCTGTAACTGCACAATCTGCTGAATCGGAACAGTTTCACCAACCTATTGAAAATACTAACAGTGTTGATGACCGCTCAGCATATGTAGAAGAAGGTCGCCCTGTTGATGTGTCTGCATTATTTCGCTTTCAGCGTCTCATTGGGAATGAATCCATCAATAGTAATGGTGACAATGGTGCTATTGTAACCATTCCACCAAAGGGCAACTACACATTCGCGTTTAAAATTACACCTCAGCGCCCTCCTAATATATTTGCCGCGAATAGTAAAGATACTAGTTATAGTACTGATGACAACATAATGTCAAGTAATGGAGAATTTTTATGGCATCCATCACTCTTAGGCTGCTACCGTACCCCATTATCAGTGCAATGGACAGAACCTACGCAGTCCAAACAACAAGTATTACAACGAGTGCAACGGCATTATTGCAATTGGTCATTAGGTACTGCTTCTCAAAGTGCAATGTCTAAACAAATGCAAATAAATAGGAATGAAAATGAGACTGTACAACATGATAAACCTTCACAACCACCGATTTCCAGTGCTGGTCTCATGCGTCAATGGAGTGGGACGAGTACTTTAAGCAGTAGCAGTGGTGCTCATGTTGATGAGGCTAACATGCGTACACCAGTTAAAGGATTAAGTTTAACACAAAAAACGTCTTCGCGGGTATCTTCTCCGCAGCCACCATCATCGTATTCGAGCAGTCCAATGAGTGGCATATCTGCACGTCAAGCCTTGCAAGCTTATTACGGTAATGATGGAAATCGGGGTGGCTCAAGTGCAACACCGCTACATAGCAATCAACGACAGCAAAATGAAGGAAGTAACACACAGTCGTCGACAAAAGGATTGTCTCCTGGCCCTATTACTACTGCATTGGAAAATATGCAACTAAATGGTAGCAGTTTGAAGAAGCAGCCTACAGTACTGGTTTCCCCCCTACCGCGTTCAGAGCAAACCATACAAGCACTGCATCATGTGAGTAGCACCAGTATGAACAACAGTCCATTGCCAGGGAATCATAGTCCAATGAGAACTTTGACACCCTTGCCTGCCACAGAGTACGCAGCACTAAGTGCTACTAGTACGAGTAGCTTCCGGGTGACCGTTCATGGACCTCCATATGGAATAGTGAATAAACCTGTGACACTTAGTGTGAGTGTGCTTAATGTGTCTCAAAAGGTATTCCTTGGTTTGCAATTATCTACTAGTTATACTTGTGGTGATTCCGATAATGGCCATAGTATTCTTGCAGGCTCTCTCCTGCCTGTCGGTGGCACTGAACATGTACCTCAATCTCCCAGTATTGATGGTACTTCTCCTGCATATAATCTAGATACTGTTTTTACACCTGACTTTCTTGTCAGTGAATGTCGTACTGAAATAAATGGTGTTTTAAAACCTGGAGATCAATGTTGTATTGAATTGACAGCACTTCCTTTGAAATCTGGACAATCTTTCCTTACCGGACTACATTTACATGACCCTCATGATGGATTCAAAGGTCGCAACTATGCCTTGTTGCAGAACTTTAGTTTGTTAGTACTGGAAGAGGGGCAATCGATTTGATTCTGCAGTTTTGTTTATTGGCATAGAAAGGAGGTGGGCATTGAATGGCTTGTAATATTTTTGGAATTTGTAACAATTGATACATTATAGACACTATACTTCACACCGTCCGCTATCGTCTGAGCCTTCGCTGGCTGACGAGTACCTCCGTCGCTTCTTTTCTTTTTTCTCTTTCTTTTCTTTCTTCTCCTTCTTTTCTTTCTTTTCTTTCTTAGACTTTTTCGACTTGCTTCCCTTTAAACCATAGAGTAAAGATGGTGCTGTTATTGTTGCATCTGTGACACTACTAATCTTCATCCTTTTGACAGGAGGTAGTCCCAGTTGTGCATTTATTAGGTCTTCGTCTTCCTCTCTTTGACGCTGACGCTCTGCTTCAATGGCTGCAGCCTGATCTGGATCAGCCTTAATGACAGCACCATCCTTGGCTGTCTCTTCACCTTGTTTTGGTTGAGCACGGGTGTACCACAGCAAATCTTTGCCTTCGGCCCATTTTCCAGTAGGTGCCATTATGGAATTCCCTAAGTAACTCTGTCTACTTGCATCACCCTTTACATCATCCCATTTAAATTGGTCTCGTCCTCCTCGCGTTCCGCCACGTTTACGTTGCGCCATTTATTATGATGAAATGATAGTAGTAAGTTTTTGATGAGATTATTTTAATGTGAGTAGCACATTTCGCAAAAAAAATTGAAGACTCTTTTGTCTTGGTCTGTCCTATAAATCCAGGAAATCCTTCGAGATTGCATTGGGGTTAGATAAACTTCTCTTGTTAAAAGGTAAACAATACACAAACGAAATAATTGATGACGTATGCGCTCTCATTCATCTTCCGACTTTTGCATTTTCTAACTCTTCCTTTGTAAAACAAACTTTTCGGGAATTCTCCTATATTTATAGTAAAAATCATGACATTCGTTACTACTGGAAAAGAATTCGGATACATAGTGGCCTTGACTGTTGCCTTTTTTGTGCAGCAGCAAATCATCTTCGTCATCCCAGTCGTCAGAGCTAGATTTGCTACCGGCATCAAAGCTCCTATTTTGTATCCAAGGGATAGTGAGATCAAGGCCTTAAATCTGACACCTGCTCAAGTTGATGATTACTACTGCAAACAACGTGCTCACCAGAATAATGTTGAATTCATGAGTGTCTTTCTGCCAATTTTTGTACTTGCCGGATCAATGGGTGCTGTCATTAACACTATGGAAGTGGTCTACTCTGGCTTGGTTGTCTTCGGTTTCAGAATGTTGGGTGGTTTAGGCTATGCCGCTGGATTACGTAAATATAGTGGTTTCTTTCACTTAGGTGAATTTTACATCCTCTATCTCCTTGGCAAGGCAGCCTTTGATATGACCCAGGCTTAATCCTGGAATGAAGTCTCGTAGTGTCTATCTGCATGATAGATAATGTCGCAGGTGCTATTATAGTACCAGATAAGTGCAACAAGTGAGGCAGACCTTGTACTCGGGCAATAATTTGTTATTGTAGTATAATAAAAAGTAAGAACCAAAGCCATCAGGCAACAGATCCTCACAAAAAAAATCATTTCAGGATCAATATCAGTTAGTTATTTTCCAATTACATATATTCAGTCAAATTCGATTTGCTGATTACTCCTTTACTACTGGCCTTTTGTGCATTCACTGCATCAATCCTCGTAAGGAAAAACTGCTCTTCGCATCACTACTAGCGCGTCGTGTCCAAAATAAGGCTAGAGCTGATATTGTCATACCCACACCTGCTATCCATTGAATCTTCGTTACAATACTACCTTTTCTTGAATTAGGCAATACAGTCTTGTCGAATTCTGTTAAAGGATGGGGCACATTCAGTTTTGTTATGTAATCATTATTATTATTAGCTTTGGTACTAGGGTTAAGAAGCAAGAAGTCGGTTATAATTGAAAGGCAGGCAGAACGAATTAAAGGTCTTTCAAATAATATTTCATGACATGCATTAGGACAATGTAGTAAACGCGCATGTTGAGCATTTACCGCAAAATCTTCCATTGGCCAATTTTCTACAAAATAATCATGATCAGCATTTATTACAATTGTAGGAGTGCTGACTTTGTTCATTATTGCATGAAACTTGCGAGATGCTATCATAGCATTCAGGAGCCAATCATTACAAGGACATGTAGCCATGATATTTGGATGCTTCATACGCAAGGATCTCCAATCATCAACATGACTTTCATCGAATGTAGTAATACCTGTTTTCAAAAGTTTATCAGAGGATTCTAAGCTATTACCGATACAATGTTGAGTGCCACCTCCTATAACATTCATCAATTTCATGACAGGCAATAGAAGCCATTGCGGTAATGGAAGAGCATAATCAAAATCTTTCATTCCACATTTATTGAAAAACATGGGTGCGCTTAAAATCGCGCGATCATATCTGTCAGGATATTCCGCCATGACTAGACCTGAAACTAAACCACCCATTGAATGGGATAACAAGTAATTTGGAATACACCCTGTATTATCTTTTTGATCATATTTCACTATATGTGTATCAAAGTAAAGTAAATCATCAACATAATCCTGAAAATCCGCAATCCAAGTACTTTGTGATTCCGGTAAATGACGTCCACTTAATCCTTGACATTGATGATCATATGTATACACGCTAAAACCAAGATCATATAACACTTTAATTATATCAGCATATTTGAGAAATGTTTCACTCCATCCAGTGAGTAAAGTAACGCAAGCACGTGGATTTGGTTGCACAAATTTTGCACAGATGATTTGTACGTCAATTCGACGAAAACTAACATATTTCACATTCAACTTCCACCAATCCTCATGCAACACAGGCGCTTCAACTAGTTGAACCTCCTCAAACATTGTGGAAACCTTTTAAAAAGTAAGATGGGGATTCAAGATTCAAAACCTGCCGGGCCATTAACTCCGCCACTTTGAAAATCCTCGCAAGTTTAAACTTCCCACAAAAGTTACTCTTTAAAGGCTAAATATGTGTGTAAGATGACTTTGAGTTTCGTTAAAGGTGGTGTTCGTACCAAAAAAGTCACCGCTATTGCTTCGTCCAGCAGTTCTTCCTTCTCGAGTCAGAATGATGATTGGGGTTCTAAGCATCCACCACAGGAGTTGAAGGAAGTGGCTGTTCATCATAGTTATGTAAAGAGTGTGAAGACATGGTTGACTGATGCTGCGGCAGCACATCATGCACATGGTGATGTTACTGGTTTCAAACCATGGATACTCGTATTGTGTGGCCATTCTGGATGTGGCAAGAGCACACTTGTAGAAGCACTTTGTGCTGATATGAATCTGAATGTTATACCATGGACTGATGACTCTTGGGAAAATGATACAAGTGCTCAGGATATGTGGGAAAGTCGTAATATGTTTGCAGGTCGACAATCATTAACCACTACATCTGATTCTGCAAATCAATCCATGAGTAAAGAGCAAGAATTAGAGAGTTTCGTTCGATCAACTGCATATCCTACTCTCAACCTACAACGTCCTCCAAAGCGGACTATGCTGTCACCATCACCACCACCAATGTTGGGCAAGCGTTCTCACAGCTCTAGCATTACTAACACCAATAGTGCTACAGGTGATGTGGCCATTCGACCGAGAGAAGTGATCGTCATAGACGGCTCCGATGATGACGAATTTGATGATAAAAATGTAAGCAAATACGCGAATCTCAATCGTACCAGTAGTAATGTGAAGGGCATTGTATTCAGTGATTTACGTCCAAAAATTATACTAATGCACGATTTACCGCATGCCGACAAAGTAGACACGGCTGAGCTGAACTCAAGGTTAGCTTCGCAACTTTGTGCTTTTAAAGCTCCTGTAGTTATAATTAGTAGTGGTGTTAGTGGCAAAGATGATATGCAATTCACTTTACGTTCTATTGTGCCAACAGAAGTAGAAAGTGCGTGTAGTGTTACCTCTATATATCAAGGTGCTTGTACTACACTAATATTACTCAAAGCATTGAAACGCATAAGAAGTAAAGAAAGGAATGCATCCTCTGTTACAGATGCACAGCTTCATGAGATAGCAGAGAGATCGGCGGGTGATATACGCCATGCAATTCTATCACTACAACTTACTGCAGCTACATCTAGCAAAAATGTGCCCTCCTCTAATACGAAGAAAAAGAAGATAGAAGATCAGAAAGAGGAAGATAATACTGTCAGTCCTATGGCTTACGTGGGTGATGATGAGCCTTCTACTAGTGGCAAAAACAGAGATGCACAATACTCCTCATTGCATACAGTAGCCAAATTAGCGAATGGTAGATTGAATCAGAATGGTTATTTAGATTGGAGTCACACACCAGAAGAAGTTCTTAGAGGATGTGATATGAACACTGAGTTAGTATTTCAGTTTATTCAATCACAAGTATTGAAATCTATTGAAATCAATGCAATAATGTGGATACCAGAAGATGTTAATCAAAGGGGAATTGTTGAATTAGAAAGCATTGAAATGGCGAGTAGAGCTTTAGACTACTGCAGCGACGCTGCAGTATTGCTTCATAGAAAATATGACCCTTCGGAGCACTTAGATAGAGGACAAGGAGTATTCCCTGATGAGTACGTCACAGCTTATGCTGGTAGACTTGGTTCTGTCAGTAAAGGAGTTGGTGCAGAAGAACGTACAGCCGTTGTTAAACAAAGAGGTGTGAAGGGGATAGCGTTGACAGTACGTCGTCCACCTGTTTTGGATATCAACAAAAAGCGCATACATGTATCTACAGCTCTACGCTTACTGAGTTCTTCTTTACAAGAAGCAGGAACAAGTTCCGCAAATAATTCTATATCATCTGCTGCAGCTGGTGTTTTTGTTAACGGATCTTCTATGGCTACGCTCAGTATTGATGAGCTTGCGCTGCATGTGGCACCCATTCTTAAAGAATGTAGTCGAGATAAACTGAGTTCATCTTTAGGACCAAAAGTTATATTTGCTTTAGATAGATGGTTTCAAGCAATGCACCATGCCCTAGCAAGTACTGGTGGAGCTTTTGTTGTGCCCTCACGTGAAGAAAAATCGGTGTTACAAGAGGCCCAGGAACTGGAAGAGGACATCGATGAATTTGATGATTGAGATTTGTATGATAAATGCATATTTTGTTCAATGATGTTGATTTGTATTGCTAATAAGTAAATTTAATGTGTATTTAAGAACCAATAATATACTAAACATACCCTGTAACTGCACGAAATATGTCTTACGCAGTGGGGTCACCGAAGAGCTGATTTCGTGGTTCAATTAGCACCTCATGAATTCCAATGTGCTTTTTCGCATCTATAGCAAAACAACCTGCATCTACTACATCCTCTGGATCTAGCACCATATTTCTATCCATCTCTGCCTCATTATCTCCACCAACAAGCTCTTGTCCAGCGACACCAACTTTATCCAATGCTGCAATGTCAGTGTTCTCTTGTACGAGATTGGTGCGTGTGTCACCAGGTTGCAAATCAGTTACTCTAACGTTTGTATTCACCAGTTCACATCTTAATGATTTAGAGAAAGTTTGAACAAAAGCTTTACTGGCATTGTATACGGCTAGACAAGGAAATACTGTTCTAGCGGCATCACTGCTGATATTAATAACATGCTTTTCACCACTTGGATTTGCAAGAAAATGAGGTATAACTAATCCACACATATTCACGACACCTTTGCAATTTGTATCAATCATTTTGTGCCAATCACCAATTTTCTGTGTCTTCATTAATGTAAAATACATGCACCCAGCACAATTAACCAATATATCCAATTTACCGAACTTTGTAATACAAGCATCAATAGCATTTTGACACTCATCACTCTTGCTCACATCGCAAACAACAGCAAGTGTGGTAGTGTTTGTATCTTCAGAGCTACTAAAGCTTGCATTCTTAATCACTTCGTCTAGCTTTTCTTGATATCTGCCCACGAGACAAACTCTATATCCTCTAGAGATAAAGCGCTCTACAAAGGCTTTTCCAATACCACTAGATGCACCAGTGACAAATGCTACTTTACTCATGATCGTTGATTCTGTCTGTATGTATGAATCACTTATAATTCATGTGGAGTATCTATATATATATATATATATATATATATATAGATATATATATATCAGGAAAGGAAAATGCTGGACCCGGCGTCTGGTTTGGTAGTCGGAGAAGGACAAGAAGCCTAATGGTGATATTGCAAATGGGATGTAAGCTTTCAAAGTAACTTACATGAAATTCATATTTCAGCATGCATTTCGTTTTAATCGGGATTTTTTGGATGGAGTGTAAGCTATGTCACTGATATGCGTAGCATGTTCAATAAGTCACCCTTTAATGGGGATATCTCTGGATGGAATGTATTCACATGGACAGGTTTTGAATCTCGAAAAGATACATAAATATATTTTTAATGCTCTATAAAGATTTCTTAGAGTAGCAAAAAGTAGATAATGGTGTAATTTAATTGAATTTCAACCAAAATATGCCAGTGCACTGATTGTGACATTCGTCGTGCTCAGGATTCAGGTTCCTGCGTTTTTGCATATAGATAGTCAGACACATAAATTGACAAATTTTACAAAATATGATTTTTCTCTTCATGCAAGTTGTTTCCTTTGTTGTTCCACAGCCTCTCTGGCAATGCTTTCGTATTCTTTCACTGACTCCAATAATTGCAACTCGCCTTTCTTCAAATAGTAAACACCAGAAGATGCCACAGTACTGAGAAAAGATAAATCATGCGATACAGCAATAATAGCACCTTCGAAGTCTCTCAGTCCGTCTGCTAGAGCCTGTACGGTGTTTAAATCCAAGTTATTCGTGGGTTCATCTAATATCAGTACTGATGGTAGTGGGAGAGTTAGTGCCGCCAAAACCACCCGACTCTTCTGTCCTCCAGACAATAACCCAATTGTTCTCAACACTATATCACCACTTAACCCAAATTTGCCTAAATGGCCTCTGACGGCAGTTTCATCTCGAAGGTATCCCACTTTATCGACGTTATCCATATTAAGAGTCATAAGATGTGATAATGGACTCATTTCATACGGTAATGATTCATGCAGTTTTTGATTATAATATGCAATTTTTAATCCACTCATTTTTTTGATAATTTCTCCTTCATAAATACATATTGGTAATGATGAATCATCAAAGTGAGTTTCTAACAAACCTAATCCAGTACAACCTGGTTCCGATTCTAATAATACACGCAATAAAGTTGACTTTCCACATCCATTTTTACCCACAATACCAATTTTAGCCGTTGCGTCAATATCTAAAGTAATTTCTTTTAATATAGGTGGTAATTTTAATTTCGATGTTAATGATGTAAGAGAAGACTGTGACTGTGTGGTTGCCACGGCCACTTTGGCTTTTGCTGACCCTAATGAACCTTTCAGTTTTACTGGGTTTTGTGTGGATTCACGTTTATTCAATAATGACAATGATGGCGGCCCTAAAGGACCCTCAGGAATTTCATAACCAGCTGATACTCCTCGAATAGACATTATGACACCAGACAGAGAATCTAATTGTGGGGATGGTAATTGTATGCATAACTTTCTGGTCTCTTCTTCTGTTAATTTGTGTGATTCTCCAGTTTTTGTACCCATTGCAACAGCACTTCTACTTCCTTCCCTTTGTGATGATCTGCCTGCAGTTGCTTCATGTTGCGCTTTCCAGCGATGACCATCCACATTCTTCTCTTGACCAACTCTATTCAATTTTTTCTTCCTAGAAGATACAGCTCCAGTACCTGATTTTGACTTTGATGCAGATATTTGCATTTGTTGGATTTGTTTTTCTACAACATCTCTTTTTTTATCTAATTTATTTTGTAGTTTTTGTGCAACAATTCCCTTTTCCTCTTTTAACCCCATATATTCTGAGTAATTCCCCGCGTAATACCGTATTTGTTTGTCTTTCATAAGCATGATATCTGTACATACAAGATCTAAGAAATTTCGATCATGGCTAACTATTACTGTGGTTAGATCTTTCATTTCTTCACAAAGATAATACTGAAGCCACATAAGTCCTTCTACATCTAGGTGATTTGTAGGCTCATCTAGTAGTAATATATCTGGTTCTTGTACTAAAGCACATGCCAGTTGCACTCGCATTAACCAACCACCACTCAGTTCAATCATAGGTTTTTCTCTTCTAGTATCTGAGAAACCTAGTTTCTTCAATATTTTCATAGCTCTGGATATAATAATCCCTTCATCATCCAATATGTTATACAAAGAGTCCAGCATTTCAGTATGTTCAGCGACACTCATAGTATTATCAGCTGTATCTAAGTCCATTTCTTCGAGATATTCTATACGCGATTCAATATTCTTACGCTTGGGATCATTTGCAACGATGAAATCTATTGCAAGTAGTTCTGGATCTGTCACTATTGGCAATTCCTGGGCAACTAATGCTACACACAAATGGGTTGGGAAGCCTGGGAGTTGACCAGCATGAATCCTTTGCATCAATGTAGTTTTCCCAACACCATTGCTTCCTACAAGACCGTACTTGCGCCCCTCAAGGAATCGTAATGTGGTTCTATCCAGCAGATTGTTCGAAAGATATGCCATTGTGACTCCTTCGACAACTACATCTTTTGCTTGTATCGTGCAACGGCCAGTGCCTCGTCCTCCTCGTCCTCTACCACCCCACTTCAACCCTAACTTCTTGCATTCTTCCCATGCAGACGCCCAATCATCAGTATCATTCTGTTCAGCCACCCTTGCAGCATCGAAGTCGAAGATTGCATCCATGTTCTGACTCGAATTTTCTTTTAACATCTACCTAATAAAGATCGCAAGAATTCTAATCCCGTAAGAATGTAAGAATGCTCCTATGATTTATTATAATTAAAAAAAAGAGAACTGGGAGGCTCCCACGGTACCCCCGGAGCATTCCACGACGTCAATTAATTATGGAAGATTGACTTTTTGAGTTTCTAAGTGCACTTATGATGCTCTAAACGCTAGTATTTCGTAGAAGGGAGAAAATGATAGTGCTATCGAGAGGTGAGAGTAGTTTTTTCGATAACCTTCACAGGAGCTAACTCATATACATAAAAATTCGAGGTATATATATATATCACAACTCTCATCTTTATAAATCAGAGAACAAATAATCTAGCATATTTTTATCTAGCCCAGCACTACCATGTGTTTCTTAGTAGCCTGCATGTATCTTACATAACTAAAGCTTCGTTTTGCGCGATTTTGAGCGTTGACGAACATGCTTCCCGCCACCAGTGTTTTTATCAGTACTATTTGAATTTCTACTTCTCTTGACGACAGACTCTTTTGTCTGTTCCAAATGTACCTGCTCCTTTTTAATTCCTAGAACAGGAGTAAATGTCTTGCCTAAAAGTTCCTGCAAACCTTGAGGGAGGAAAATATACCATCTCCCTGCACTGGCTTGCCAACCTACATAGTTGTTAAAGCATGGTGCACCAGTGACAATGAGGTGATCTACAACATAGTCTCCGACAGTATTGAGCGGTTCTTTAATGCGTAAGAGGCCATCACTGTTACTCTTTAATATAGTGGAAACCTCATAAAATCGGGTTATTTCAGCCGAGGCATTCTCCAGAGCTTTCTGTGCTAAATTTAGAGATACATCAATTAATGGCGTATTCATGAACCCAGGATTCACATTAGCTACATGGATATCAAATGGTCGTAGCTCATATCGCAGAGCTTTACTATATCCTTCTAATGCGTGCTTGGAACCTGAATATGGTCCAAAAGAAGCCGATGCAGCTTTGCCGGCCATACTACTAATATTGATGATTCTACTGTTTTTGCATTGCTTTAATAAAGGTAGTAACTCTTTTGTTACACCAATAACAGCAAAATAATTTACTTCCATTGCTTTTCTAAATGTATCTATTCCCATCCAATCTGTAAAACCCATAGGTGCTATACCAGCATTATTCACTAGACCCCATAATTTTGATCCAGGATTTTCAGCAAGGGCATTTCTTACTGCTTTTCCTATAGCCATATAAGCTTGTTCTTCTTCCATAAGATTTACCACGACAGTGTAAATTTCATGATCATCTTTTAATAGCTTTGCACCTTCTGTTGTCAAGCATGTACTCACTACGATATAACCGAGTGATTTGAGCTTCTTGGACATATACAAACCAAAACCAGAATCACACCCTGTAATACAAACAACGCTTTTTTTCACATCATGAGCTGCTCGTCCCCCAAGTAACCTATTGATGGGTCCATCAATCATAGTACTACAAAGCAAAGATACAAAGACTACCACCTTGTATTCGATTGGAATTTCACACAAAATATTCCACAATTTTAAAATTTCATTTTGGAAACCCATATTACCAAATCAAGTATGAGAAACTACTTAAAAATCGGAAAATCAATCTCCGATCCTCCGGAGGATTGATTTTCCGATTTTTAAGTAGTTTCTCTTGCCAAAAGCAAATTATTTCAAATATAGTATGTTGTGAGTTTATAAATTGTTTTAATATATGCTTTGGTATTTGTTATTGTATTGTGTGTGCTTAGTAATGATGCCAAGGAGCCAAGGCTCTAAGGCTGTAGATGTCTTGGATGCTCTACTCCAACCTTCACGTTTGCAAACTCATTCCTCTGTTAAGCATTGGGTGGATGTTCCTGAACAGCAGCATGCAGTATTACCACCCGTGCAATCTTTGGATCAAGAGGAGTCGGTAGGGTTGCACAGTACAGTGAAGAGGTGGAAAAATATAGACATAAAAAAACAATCTGCAAAGCAATCATATAGTCTATTGGCATTTATTAGTATTACTAGTGGTCCTCTTCATTATGATCTACGACAAAGTGCTCGAGCCACGTGGCTCTTGCCTTGCATTGCATCGCCTCTATGTCAATATAAGTTTTTCGTAGATGCTCCACCCGGTAATATCACCATAGAGCTGAAACATGAACAAATGGAGTACCATGATCTCGTTTATCGCAATGCATGCCCTTATATGCTAGAACGCCACCCTTTCTATATAAATTATGGTAATTCTCAAGTTGTTGATATAGGTGTTGATGAAGCTCCACTTCACCAGGATTATCCCCTACGACGTATATATAAAATAGATTGGAAAATATGTTTTTTAAAATGGCAAAAAGAAAATAAATATAAGACGGATTTACATATATTTGTTGAAGATGATAGTTTTGTTTGTACAGAAAATTTATTGTATCAAGCAGCGTTACTGCGACAAGTAGAGCCAGCTAAGCAAGACAAAGGTGTGCAGTCGAATAAGATACCTGCACTGCGGACAGGGACTCCTATGTATGATGGCTTTGATGATAGTAGTACTATTATGAGTGCATCTATTGGTGATGCCTTTGTGGCCAACTATAACGTGGTGAATTCACTTCAAAGTATAACAACAGCAAAATTGTTTAATTGTTCGAAGGTAATTGATGACATGAAATACGATGCAAAGTTAGAAAGTGATTCTATTTGGATGAGTTGGGGTAATTCATGGATGAACCGCTTGTGTAATTGGAAAGATGTTCTCGAAACTGTTGTTCCGTCTATAAAACCAATACATGAACCCTATATGGACTGTTTGACTGGAATAAAATTTTCTCGACCAAATGGAGAAAATTCTGTTGTACAGGTACATTCTCGTTTAGACGAGCATACATTACGACCTGATCTTAATGCTAGTATAAGTTTTCAACCTGATGATAAGAATTCAAGTACGGTTCCATTAAAATTCCCATGTCAGCCAAATAGACCTCTAGTTTATCATGGAAAGGAAGCACAAAAACATTTGTTTCGAGATCAAAGTCAAGATAGAATAGGACATATGTGTGAGTATATGCTGCTTATTGATAAGGTTAAAAAACCATCTGAGAATTATATGTTATGGAATACTGCTACAGAGACTGACTTTCAGGACTTTTCTCCTGTATTTATCAAAGATAAAGAATTAGGTTGGTTGGATGTGCTGCAGGCTTACGAAGAAGCAGAGGCCTTGGCATGTCAAAGTGGTGTACATAGTAATCCAGATATTTGTGCAAAAGTTAATAGAAGGTATAAAAGACATTTACGTCATACAAAAGATGATCCAAAAAGAGTGCTACAAGAAAGGAATGATAGGAGGCGGCAGCGAATGCAGAATGCAGCTAAAATTATTTATGGTGATAAGACAGAAGCGTATGAGCATCATGCTAGTAGGGAACGCTCTTTGCATGCAAGTAGTAGATATAGAATTTATTACGAGGGCTCGTTACTTTCAATGGATTAGTTAGTTAGCTGGTTAATATTGTGGACATTTGAAAATATTGAATTACAACTTCTTTTAGATCTTTTATCTACAAATATTTCTTCCTTTTTTCTAGAATTAAATCCCATTATACACTATTTTTAGACAATAGGGTAATTAGATGGTTGAGATTCGTAGTATGAATGCAAGTTACCGCCAGGAAGGCATGCATTGCGAATTAATTGTTGTTGACCCAATGTAGTGAGAGTATGCAATGGAGCACCAACCCCATCACTACGACGAGCTTCTGACCATGATGCACTATCCTTACTTTCACTTTGAAAGATCAGTCTAGAATACGGGGAGCGTTTTGATAACTTCTGTGTACAGAATGGGCAGATATGATAAGCCTGCCCTTTGGTCCCACTGCTAGCACTTCGACTACTGCTTCTGCTCGATGGTCTTGGCTCTTGAGGGGCAACAGGGTAAGTAGATCCTGGGGGGGCTCTACCTGGTAGCTCATGGAGTGGTGACTCCGCTCTAGATGATACGTTTACATGAATATGAAGATTACCTGGATTTCCACGATGCATCGGAGTACTACCCTGTAGTGGAATGCTTTGTGGCTCTGCGGTAGGACGGCACAAACTTGATGAACGAGTTAGTAATTTATTAGTTTCATCAAAAAACTCAGGACCGTGTTCAGACCAGTACTTGCATACTGCAAGTGAGGCTGTGTGACCACAAGGAGAAAAGCAGTGTGTGGGTCTTCCAGTATCCAACGCAGGTTGGAAAGGTATTATTAGTGCTGTCAAACGACCAGGAGTACGACACAAAGGACAGCTTCTAGAGTCAGCTAGTCGTGAACAATACCCATGCACATGTCCACAATTAGGGAAAACCATTGGACGACATGCATCTTCAGTATTATCAGATAGGGCACTGTCATAACTGTGGCTCACTGCTCCTCTATTAGAAATATAGCTTCTTTCTGAATGTTCCATAGCTGTACGATGAGCGCTCTCTATATGCTGTACTTGATTGGCATAGCTAAAGTTTATGCGCTGAAAAAGCACAGGACATGTTGCTTCCATACTATTTAATTCTGATAGTATAACATTTGGTGGAGAAGCAACGCGAGTAGCCATACTTAGTGGAGACTGGTACATGACATAGACCCCACCAACATCCAGTACGCATCCATCACATAGTGTATTCCATGTCCAAGGAGATGTACCAGTACCAAGTCTTGCTTGTGGTGGAAGTAAATCATATGGAACCGGAACAGGCTTGCCTGGAAGGTTGATTGCAGGTCGAGGGCCATAGGCTTGACCAGATGCAGTCAGCTCTACCCACATCCCAGTGTCTGGTCTCCACAAACGAACGCCATGTGTTGTGAGCCAATCTACCGGTGGTGAATGATTCGAAGATCTGTCATTTTGACGTATTGGAATACCAACACTACTTTTGCCTCCCGCATATACTTTGACGGTATATGGTGCTACTCTTTCACATATCACAGTAAGGGCAACTCTTGACACAGGTCCACACAACTGCACTGCACTTGCACTACTACCCTTCTTACGCGAATCTGATGAAACATGTAAACACCCTTCCAGTACCATATCATTCTCAGCCGCACGACCAAGCTGATAAACGTCACTCTGTGCTACTTCAGCCAAAGTAGTTATAGCGGTATTGGATGCCATATCTCCATTCGCAACAGACTTTCTACGCAAGACTAAACTAGAATTTATATCACCTGATGATACCATATGAATGAGACCGTATGGTTGCTGTTTCCAGCGTGTTGATGTATGACCTAGAGCTAAAAGCTGACCATACACAACACCATCGCCATGAAGACTTGCAGATTCATTGGCAGTAGTAACACACTCAACTTGACTTGATGATAACATTGAAGTATCAGTAACTAAGCCTATTGAAGCTAAAGGGTGTGTTCCAGAGGCACATGTTGTGGAATTTTCTCTCCAGTTAACATTGTTTCCAGATGAACTACTCACAAACATAATGGTCTTAAGTATTCTCAGTGCAGCTTTTGGAATCATTGGGAACATAGATAAAAGAGTTTGCTCGTCAGTAACATACATGTAACGCCCGTCGATACAATTTTTCTCAATGCAAGATCCTAAAGCAGTTCGTGAAATCCAATCTAGTGGTAGTGTTTTACAATGACTTTTTAACTCAAAAGGAGAAAGCTCTCTCCATTGGATTGAATTATCAGATCTTTCGAGCCATGAAATCAAATCTATGTAATGAGACTCGTAACCAACAATGCATGATGCTATTAATGGATATACGTATGTGTCTTTATCATTTTCAACACACATTTCTGATTCACCAAACACACTTGTAGAACCGAGCTGGTGAATTTTGTTTGAGCCACCAAAGTCCTCACGATGCCTTTCATCGAAGCTGGATGATAGAGATTGGTTGTGAACTCCTTCTTGGTTAAATGAACTAATATTCATAATGATTCACACACCGCTGTAGTTTGATAAATCTCAATAATATCTTGAAGAAAGAAAGCCGTACGGTCGGACCTATTTCGGTCTGTCGTTGAAATTTCGTGTTTCAAACGTCAATTACTCAACTTCAAGGGTACTTATTACAAATTAAATTATTTAAGAAGTATTAGTGAGAATGAGTAGTACTGATGCATTAAATGCGGCTCGTGAGGACACCAAGTCCATCCTTGCTAACTTGCAAAAAGGTCAGATTTTACTTGAGACTACTAGTAAGGATTACAAGCCCATGAATTTTGCTTGGATTGGTCCTAAAAGTGGAGTAGCTGCATTAAAACGTATCAGTGAAACCAAGAGTGTGTTTCCTGTATACAATTTGGACAAAATTGAGCGTTCTGCAAAGAGTCCTTCTAAAAGTCTGGTGGCACCTATTACATATGATCCCGAGCAAAATGCCAAATGCTGGGAAAGTGAAAACCATGCTAATTATCATAATATTCAAAATAGTAATAACGCTGTTGAAGGTAATGTTGGTGGACTAAAAAGTGGTGATCATGTAAATATGCCTACACAATTTGCTTGGAATCGCATGAACGTGGACGGAGCCTCTGATGCAAAAGAAGCCTATGATTGTAAGTACCACGAACGTCACATGAATTTTGGATCTTTATATTACTGATATATTTTGAATTTGAATTGTTTAATGTATACTGTGCAATGTCAACTGAAAGCAACACTAACATCCGTCTTACCTATGATCTTACCCTTATATTACTCTGCTATACATTTCATACCAATATAGCTGATGCTGCCATTGCTGCACGTGCTGCTGATGTCGCTGCTGCTGCTGCATCACATAAAACAACAACTAAAGCTAATATTATGCCTGATTCTGATGATAATGCTGTCCCCAGCTCCGCTTGGGAAAGTGTCAATCACAGTGATTTTCATCAAAATAATGATGATGACGAAGCTACTCCACCCTGTGCTGGCTCTCCTTCAAAGAATGCTGATGCCAATCCTACTTATTATGCGTGGAATGTACAGCCTGCTCCGACAGAGGCCCCTGTACCTCAAGATGGTGAACCAACTGGCGACGTCATGACCCACTATAAAGTAGAACCTGAATCTGAATATCATCAAGCATTTCGTTATGAAGCTGGTCACAATGCTGAACATGTCAAAAAGAGTACTGATCTTACTTTAAAGGGTGTATTTCACGATGGAAGTGACGGTGATGCCCCAGCAACTGAATCAGTTCCTGAACCTGTAGCAGCAGAGAGCGACGCAGCCACATCAGATGAGCGCAATATTATTGGTGGTACTGATCATTACAATGATATCCCCTTGAGTGAAAATACTGCAGCTTTTCGTTTTGATGCTACTTCTGCTACATATACTGAACATGTTAAAAAGAGTGCTGATACTACTTTAGAGGGTGTGTTTAAATATGAACCAGCTACTGCTGCTGTCGACGATGCTGGTGCTGTTGGATCTGATGCTGGTAGTGAAGTTGACATAATAGGTGGCACTGCACACTATAAAGATACACCATTAAGTGAAAATACTGCTGCTTTCCGTTATGATTCTGAATCAGCACCTGCTGTGAATCATGTGCATAAAGACAGTGATGCAACACTCATCGGAGTTTTTAGTTATGCTAATATCGGTTCTACTATGGAGTCAGAAAACCATGCTGCATTCAAGAATGGTGCTGAAAGTGCACTTGAACCCGTTGTCGAGGCACCTGTTGCATCTGAACCTGTAGCTGCTCCTATTGTTGAAGAAGATATGAAATTTGAAGCATCCGAAACTGCTGTTGAAGAGCCTTTGCCTGTGCGTGAAATGGCGTCTGAAGCACCACTTTCTGTATCAGAGCCAACTGTTGCTTCTGAAGCCACAGAGCCTACTGCACCAATTTCTAATCCTTGGATGGCTCCCACAGGAGTCGTGTACCAGTCTGTTTCCAACAGTAGCTTTCAATGGCCAAGTAATGTAACTAGACCTGACCGTGGCACAGTAGTTGATGCAGATATGATGGGCGGAACTGCAGCAAGTGCACCACAGGGTGATCTTGTTGAAGAAATGGCCAACACTTTAGCCCCAGCTGAACCTAGTAGATTCCAAAGTGAATATAACTCAAATTTTTCAATGCCTAAAGATAATATGAATAAAAGAGCTGTTAAGAAATATCCTGATTCATTATGGGTTTTAGGTACAAAGGGTGATGCAAAGTTGAGAGACCCTCCAGCACCTAAAGCAAAACGAGCCATGGGTGATGCTGAAATTGATCATTTGCGAGGCTCAGCAGCCATGCCCCATGCAAGTGACTCACTTGTATTTAATACAATACGTGAAAAAGTTCCACCTAGTAAAGTTAAATCAAGTGATCCAATTGCAGGTTATGTACCTGGTGGTGAAAAGAATGTTTTGCGATCAGATGGTGTTCCAATTCCTGGTCAAATCCCATTTCTAAGAGAAAAACCGGATCCAATCAGTATTATTAATTCAGCTGCTGCAAAACGTACTCCAACAGTGTTTGCATCAGCTGGTTTACCACCTGGTACAAATGTTGCAGATCCTATTAATATGTTTCAACGCTATCCTATTCAAAGTGTCAAACAAGCTAATAGATTTGCCACTACATCAAGAGCCGCATACAAGTGGCCTAATAAATAATTTGTCAATTATGTTGAATTAATAAAATATTTAATATGATAATATCGATCGAGCCAAAATCTTGAAAGTAACAAGTATAAGTGTTGTTAGTAGGGTTAGGCCACTAGAGTCCAGTACAGGGGTATGGTATGTCTAGTAGTAGTTCCTAAGGGAAAAAATGTGCATATAAAAAAACTTTATTTCATTTCATCATTACACCAATTATAAATTATACACAATACTATCATCACTCAGTGCAGATCTCGCTCGTTCAATGCAAATGCTCATCATGGCTATGTTCGGAGTGGCCACTTATTTCCATCGGCATGATTCTTGGTTGTCCATTACGAACTTGATCATAAAATTCTCTTGTATCTTTTGCAATTTTAGTTGGATGAAAATCATCTTTCATATCATATGTATAATGATTTAATCCCATCATACCACTGAGACGGGGAAATATACCAGTTATAGGAGCATGCCGCGAATCATACTGCGGAATACCCTCTACTACAACTCCACCAGGTTGCATATAAACACAATTTGTTAGACCAGCTCCATGTATCCCCACAACAACATCTGCTTTATTAAATAATTGTGCTGAACATGCATGACACATCATCATTTCAAAATCACTATCAGAAAAGATCTGTATATTATGATCGGGAAATACTTCAGAAAGTGCATCGCGAACTGCACCAGCACCACCTAATTTAGGTGGCCATCTTCTTATTTTAAAGTCACCTTGATTTTGTGTAAACTTACTAGCACCTCTTTTAATTAATATAACAACAGGTTTTTCTGAATCACCATCATTACTTTGATAATCCATTGGACCCAAATCAGTTTCCACTATTGGCTTCGGCGGAAAATCCCAGCCTTGGCTATTATTTCGACCACCAACACCTATTTCTTTGATTGACCTTTCAATAAATTTATCTCGCATTGTATATAATTCCCACATATTATATCCAGGCTCTTGACAACCTCCTTCGCGTGGCATAAATGCTTCTCGAGCATAATACGTACCATTAATCAAACGATCACTCAAACCTAGCCATTGAAAAATAGTGTGAGGAAGTACAAAAGCGGGTAATATTTCACGTTTTGTGAAACCAAATTGTATTTTCATATCAGGATTTGCATATATAAAATCTAAATGATACACAAGCTTAGGTAGAGCTTCTAATACGAACTGTCCTATTTGAGTATCATCATACTGAGTCATTGCAAATACTTTTTCGAATACTGGAATGGGACAATCTTCAAGGTGAAAGCTATGTGTACTGTCATGATTCTCAGTTAAATGTTCACCATGTTCATCGTCTGCTGCACGACATATTGCTGCAGTATCTGTATAATTACGTGCACTTGGTAATCCCCAATTAGTAGCCTCACATGATGAATATAACCCAAAAGGTCCACATGGCAATCCAAACATGCCGGACCGCGCCACGACTACATCTTTAGCGGTTATTAAAAAAGGATATGCTTCATTTGCAATGGGTGTTTCATTCTCTATTTCAACAGGATAGTCGGTAGCACGCTTTGTACTTGTTTTGCAAGCTTTAACAGCAGCATCATGATTGCATCGGGAATGATCAGGATGAAGGGTAGCTCCGTATGTATTGATATTTTTGGTTTCTTTTCCTGTTTTAGGATCTTTTGTTACCATTTTATAACATCCTTTAGCACGTCTGAAATGCCCATTAGAATAATGTTTAAATTCTTTTGATTCACATAGTGTAGGTCCTACTTTGACGAATTGCCTTCTCGTTGCGTGCTTGTCTGGTGTATCCATCAAACTATATTTTAATTTTCTCCATTTTGTGAATACGTCTTGGCTTGGTGGGTATATCTTTACTGTAATATCAGCTGTTTCTCCTCTTTTAGGGTTGTAATCTTTCCAATCTTTGATACCATCAATGGTGCAATTGCTTACAGATAGAGATTCGGCCATTTTAGCATGTATACTCTTGTAATAGTAATACTGATCATAATCTACAATGTCCCATGCATTCTTATCCTTATAAAGAGCACCAATAAGACGATGCCCATCTACTGCTTTCAGTATCAAAGTGAGAGCACACAGAAGAAGGAGCTTCATTTGACGAGACATTTCCTTGCCAATATTAGCCCTAAAAAATGATTTAACGATAAAAAAATTGGAATAATGGGAGCATGTGTGATTATCTACTGCTTTCTCTACAGTACTTCATAAAAACTTTTTAATGAAGTAATAAACCAAGTTTTCGAACGTACGTATTCTGACCGGCGGGAATTTGAGAAGTTCAAGAAGTCACAGAGGTCGTGTTGCCGGCCGGCGGGAATAATTGAGAAGGAAAAGGAGGTCTCAGAGGTCGTATAGTTGATATTGCTCCTCTGTAACAAGTAAATATGTCAGCCAATGTTATGTTTGAAAGTCTACCGTATGAGATGCACCGCACTATTCTCGAGTTCACGGATCCAGGCTTCGAGCCTTTGAAGAGGGTGAATAAGATGTTCTACGAGTTCGAGAGGATGCCTCATAGGATAGAGGCGGTAGCAGAAGAAGTGAAGAAGAGAGAGGAGGAGTTTGCTTTTTTAATAAGGATAAGCGCCATACGCATAAGATGGTTCATTATGTGACCTCAGTCAGTCTTCTACAGTGGGCCTTGGATGAGTTGGAGATGCCGAAGAGACTCGTTTGCCGTGCGATCGCTTATAGTGGTCATCTGGACGTACTCAAGTGGGCTCGTGCTCAGGATCCACCATGTGCTTGGGATGAGAGTGTATGCTCTTATGCAGCTATGAATGGTCATCTGGACGTGCTGCAGTGGGCTCGTGCTCAGGATCCACCATGTGCTTGGGATGTTACTGTATGCAGGTATGCAGCTACGAATGGTCATATTGACGTGCTGCAGTGGGCGCGTGCTCAGGATCCACCATGTCCTTGGAATGAGAGTGTATGCTATAATGCAGCTGGGAATGGTCATCTGGACGTGCTGCAGTGGGCTCGTGCTCAAGATCCACCATGTGCTTGGGATGAGGGTGTATGCATGTATGCAGCTCGGGATGGTCATCTGGATGTGCTGCAGTGGGCTCGATCTCAGGATCCACCATGTGATTGGAATGATTGTGTATGCAGGTATGCATCTGAGAATGGTCATCTGGACGTGCTGCAGTGGGCTCGTGCTCAGGATCCACCATGTGATTGGGATAAGGATGTATGCAGGTATGCATCTGAGAAGGGTCATCTGGACGTGCTCCAGTGGGCTCGATCTCAGGATCCACCATGTGATTGGGATGAGGATGTATGCAGATGTGCAGATTGGTATAGTCATCTGGACGTCATTGAGTGGCTTCGCACCCAGAACCTACCAGCTTCATGGCTGCAACACTTCCTTGCCCATTGATAGTGGGAGGAGTATGGAGAGAAGTGTGGATTTTATGTAAGTGTAAAAAGAAAGCCTTTTGATGTAGATATCCCATGAACGCTTAGAACCCTGATAAGTGGAAACCTGTCAACTGTCCATCGGCTAAGTGTCCGTGTACGATATTTGCCTCCTGGACACTTGAGAATGTATACACTTTGACCCCCAATTGTCCGGATAGGTGCAAAATGTGTCCTTAAGGCGGACACTTGTTATTGTAGTAGAATAATGTAATAAACGTCGATATATCGACATTATTTAATAGCTTACATTACCAAATGTCTCTTGTTGCTATCAGTAGAAATCCCCACAGACCATAAACTTATGACTGTCATTCAATTGAGATGCATTTAATTGTTGGTATCCTTGTTTGCTATACTGCTGTTGATGCTGGAGAGGAGAGCTTTTTAGCGTGATAGAATGTATCTTTGTTTGTTTGTAAACTTTTGGTACACACCCGAACCTCCAGAGACTGAAGTTCGTGACGACGACGCCATAGAGCACGACGACGAAAGGCCACAAGATTGGTTGTTGATGCACCGTACTATCCATTAGATCCTATTTCCTTTAAACATGTAGGTTTGAACCGACAAGGCCTAATGTTGCACTAGCAAGGGGATGTCCGTCCGTCAAAAGGGCGGATTTCTCCCTTGGGGTCTTCAATTTGTAAACTGTACGAATAAATGTACTCTGATGAAGATTTTATTCTAATATAATTGTTATTTGTTATATATATAAAATCATTTATTGGATTGATTAGTTAGTTATTAAGGGATACTCGTTTCCAAATGATATCTCCAGATCAAGGGGTCATGGATAGTACGGATACGGATCATACAACTACATTTGTTCCTAATCAAACTATGTTTGATAAATTAGGGGATCTAAGCAATGATCCTAAATCTATGTTTAAATTTGTGCAACGTCTTATAACTACCAATAAACCATCAATGGAAGTGATTGGTAATGCTGATTCTCATGATGCTGATTCGTTCGTAGACCTCGTCGATATAAAGTAAGACTACAATACAACTCTTTCCTTATTCTTACATACGAATTTCTTATTGATGAAAACCATACTAGAATATTAACTAACTAGTCTCCTTCTTTCAACAAATTATCATATACTACATATAATCCACCTATTGATAGTTCACGTAATGAAACTGGTGACGGCGTTACTCTATTTAATTTCATACCTGCTTTTCAAGACATACTACCTGATCAGCTACATGATGTGAAAACATTATGGGAAGGTCAGAATCTCAGTGACTTTTGGTTTAACGAAGAGGAAAGAAGCTGGTTTATAGCAAGTACTAAAGTTAATGATATTAAGATGACTCGATACGCCAATAAAGAAGACATCCCGAACTTGCATTTTGCACTCAAAGTTGCTATGGCTAAAGAGCGCAATAAAGATGTTATTTATAATTTGGGTAATTCAAGTGATACTACTATCGGATACCTCCAGTTTACGCGAGAAATTTGCGCATTATTGGTCCCCGAGAACCTGCGCAAATTTTTTATTGAAAGTGCTGATGAAAGTGTGCCTATATCAAAATTTATTCCAAAATCGATGAATTCAAAAATGTTTAGGAATTCTCTTCACCTTGGCAAAGAATGTTCGTCTAAATTTAGAAAATTGTTTCTAATTTTTTCGTACCCTCAGGATAACCCGCAGGATATATGCCAAGTTTGCTCTATAAAATCTAAAAAAGTATTCACTTTGTGCAATTATTGCAAGGTAAAAGCTGATAAAATAGCTGATCTTCCAAAGTATATCCTGAAATGTTTAAAACGTAAAGACGGAAAATGGTCAGAAGAAGCGAGGGAAAGAAAGAGTTCCAGGACTAGCAACTTGTTCCAAACCGAGGAGCACAGACTGAAGTATCCGCAATGCCGTG
>JACKZZ010002148.1_pt1 | contig 42564 bp, 20 predicted proteins | sample 8027871 | NCBI WGS metagenome assembly JACKZZ01 (sample SAMN15724774, study PRJNA655200) | protist metagenome | isolation source: fluorescence activated cell sorting (FACS) single amplified genomes of... | place: USA: West Boothbay Harbor, Gulf of Maine | collected 2000-07-19
TAGAAGACTGGGCCCCCCAAGGATCTAAATTTCAATATATAGGAACTCGAATAGGAACCTACTCGTATTTCTTTTTTCCTATGTATGTACTCGTACCTCGTACTCGTAAGCTGGTAAGCACAATTCAACAACTTTCACTTGACTCTTGACTCTTGACTCTTGACTCTTGGCTCACTTTTCACTTATCACTTGACAATTCAAGGAATTTGAAAAATTCAATTAGGTTGAAGTACCGGTAGTTGCCGCCCTTGATTTAGTTCCCTCTCTGACGCAAAATCAAAGAAGAAAACAATGGCAGAAGATTGGACTACTGTGCAGCGACATCGTGCTTCATCTGCTTCAGGTGCATCCATTTCTTCTAATTCATCGTACACTTCCTCATCCTCAACACCACCGCCAACAGAACAACCAACGGTTCATTCAAGTAACAAAGGTATTGCTTGGAGAATCACATTTCAAAATACATCCTCTTCCACTGCAAAATCTAAAAGTAATAGACGAGGTGTTTCCTCCTCCTCTGGTTTTGAAAACAGGCTAAAAAGTAGAAATTCGACCGAAAAAAATACAAATGCTTTAAATAAGAGAATGAATACATCCTACTCAAAAGTTGACAAAGATATGTCATCCAATTCTTCTAGTAACAATACCAACACTAACAATACCAATTCTAATTACACTACCTACACAAAAGATGTCGAAAAGGAAGATAATGTACCATCATTTTCATTTGCTGCAGCCGCCAGAAGAGGTGGTGCACAAAAAAGAAATGCACCTGTTGCAACAAAAATGAACAGTTTAGGATCTGGTGGAAAGAGCCGTAGTGTCGCTTCTGCTCCCACTGCTGCACCTATGACAACAAAACAAAGAAAAGCTGCCAAAGCTAAAGAAGAGGCAAAAGCAAAGGAAAGAGGGCGTAAATTATTGTTACTTCTTAGTAGTGGTAATTTTCCCGAGCTGGCTGCTGATGATTCTGTTGATGGTGGTGCTATTGTTAGTGCTGCTGCAACAAATCGTTCCATTGCTGCCAATACTACTGAAATTGCATGGGGTAGTAGTAATAGTGTTGGTAGTGGTAGTGGTAGTAAGAGTGATAGTCCATCTAAAAAGACTGATTGTGGTGAGACAAGAAGTCGTAGTCTTTCAGCACATGCGGAACCATATGATCCATCTTCTTCTTCTCCTGCCGCAAGTAACAAAATTAATGGTAAAAATCGAAGTGCAATTCATCAAAAATCATCAACATTAGCATCTTCTACAACAGCAACATCTTCAAGAGATACTAATGAACAAAAAATCATTCGTCAAAAATTATGGGGTGCATTGTTTTCAAATGTGAATCGTACAATTGATGAGGTGTATGTCTTGTGTGAATATGAGAGTGATATTTTTCGAACACAAGAGGCTATTAAATTATTACAAGATTGGCGAATGGATTTTCAAGCATTATTAGAAAGTTTTCAACGTCAAAATGAATTTTCACAATCATTTAATGGAATAGAAGATGATCCTATACATGATTCAGAATTGGATTCACGTGGTGGGCGAACATTTTCATCGGGTAGTGTTGATCGTGTAAGACGTTTATCATCGTCATCTGTTAAAATTGAAGATGATGAATTGACAAAACAAGGTGGTATTGCATGGAATGTTAAAAAAACTTCACCACAACATTTAGCTAGTAAAGGTAGTTCCTCTGGCATACGGGTAGCATTACAACAAACAATTTCACCACCAAGAGGTGCCAAAAAATCACCTAATAATACAAAAAGAAAACAGAAGGGTGGTGATGATAGTGATGAACATGACAATATCATCCGTATTGAAGAATTTGAGGCAAGTTGTAGTACAGATGATCAACCTATTTTATTAAATGTTGTTGTTGAAAAACATCAATCTGATAAAAAATTATGGGCTGATATATGTGACGAAGAGGATGAAATAAATGGTGTTGATGTTGTTGATGAAGAGGATCTTGAACGTTCATCTGGTTCAAGTAACAATAGTAATCATAATAATAATATTATGTCTTCATTATTAGAAACATCCATTGAAAGCATTCATAGTGTAAGTGACCATTCAGTGCATAATTTAGAATCCATTTCTGAAGGTGAAGAAGCCAATATTACAGGCCGTAGTGTTACTAGTAACAGAGGTAATAGTAATACTAGTAGTAGAAGGAAAAGCCTTCGTCGTCATACATCACCACCAACATCACCTGGTAAACATCATCATCAAGAGGAACGTAAATTACACAAATCACTTCATGCTAAATTATCATCACCAGATCGAAGAAAGCCATCACCATTAGAAGCTAAAAGAAAATTGGATGAAAAACAATATTTAGCACAAATGAATCGTGAAAGATTAGATAATGAAAGAATGGCAAAATTAAGAAAATCAACGGAGAGATTAAGGCACGCTACAGAACGTCGTCAACAAAGAACAAAAAGCACAAAAATGTCAATGTTAAAAAGATTAAACGAAAGCGACAGTAGACGAGAACAACAATTACGTGAAAAGGCAAAAAAAGCTGGTAGTGAAAATTCAAAAGTTGAAGAAGTTGTATTTATAAATACATTACAAGAAGAAAATCGTAAAAGAACGTTATCAGAGAGATTAGCCGATGGCGAAGCAAGACGTGCCGAAATAATAGGTAAAAGACAACAAAGACAAAGAGAACACCATGCAAAAGTTGAGACAGCTGCAGATATAAGACGGAAAAAAACATTAAAAGAAGAAAATCGCGTACGTAAAATTGTTGAAAAAAAAGAACAAGCAGCTGAAGAAAGAAAATTAAGAAGAGAAAAACAAAGAGAAATGTTGATTTTAAGTCGCAGTCGAAAAGAAGAAAGAGTGCAAAAGAATAAAGAAATGTTAAAACAATCAAGGCAAAAGAAAAAAGAAGAACGTCAAATGAAAATGTGGCATAAAGTTGGAATGAATGGTAAAAGTAGTAGTCATAATAATAATGATATATTCACAACAGATGAAGAAGATAACGTTGGTATTGAAGGTAGTTTAGTATCGGATGCAGCAGGTACTATTAATACACCTGTGCGTGCGGGTGTTGATGTGATGCCCTGTTTAGTAGCAACATCACAAAGTAAAACTTCTCCAATGACACCGCCAACATCGCCAACAACACGTTCATTACACAGTAATCGACACTCGATGCACAGTGCGCTTAGTGTTGGTTCCATTACAGGGAATGAAACAGAAAGTGATGTTGAAGATATTGTTACAAGACGTGTTGTAGAAGGTGATTCACCTGGTTTACGATCACCAAGAAAACAGTTTCGTGCTGCTTTGCTTAATGGTGAATCCATTGATGTTGCATCAAATAGGTATGATGCTGCTGACGGCGGCAGCGGTGGTGGCCACTTAGAGAATGAACCAAGTGCCAATATGACCACTACTACCAAGAGTAAAAAAAAGAAAAGGAAGAGAAATAAAAAAAGTGGTAGTAGCAGTGGTGGTAGTAAAGGCGGTAAAAATTCTAATGGAAAGGGAAAGGGGGTGAAAAAAAATCGCAAAGGTGGGAAAAGGGAAGATAGTGATATTACGTCTATTTGTGCATCTTCTTCTATTGCCCCGTCATCTAATGCTTCCATTGAACAGCAAAAAATTATGCGAAAAAGAATGAAAAAAATTAAAGAAAGAATGAAAAAAATGAATTGGAGAAAGAAAAAAAGTAGAGGTGGTGGTGGAGGTAATGCAAGGGATGGTGATGAGGAAGAAGATGAAGAAGAATATGATCTAACATGGGAAGAAGGTGCTATTAAAGCATTGAAAAAATCACGTGCATCATTGTACACTTTGCATACAGAATTTTCAAAAGGTAACAATGCTGATAGTCAAGCACCAGATGAGGAAACAAGTTATCAATCAGATTGTCGTTTGTTAAAATTTATATTATTTTCATTATTAAATAAAATTAAAGTAACATCCAATCATGTACAATTAAATAAAAGTGATAATGGTTGGAATAATTTAGTACAATGTGGTGGTATTGAATTGCTAGTAAGGTATGTCTACCAATATTCAGGTGAGGATGAAAACGTTGATGGTAATGGTGAGACAGTTTATTGTAATTTAGATAAAAGAGTAAGAAGAACACGAACGATATGCTTATCATTATTAGAAACATTGGTAACATTTTCATCTTCTGCTGCGTATTCATTGGTATCAACTGGTGCCATGTTAATTGTACTGACAGAAGGTACATTGGCCATTAAACGTGAATTATCACCCAAAGGACAATATATTAACGATAATGATATACAATTGTTTTTTACAAATTTAGGTGGTACATCATTACTTCTTATGAACATTGTATTGAAATGGACAAATAATGACGGGAGTTCCTTATTAGAATGGCCATCTAGTTGTGTTAACCATCTAGTAGAATATATGGTATCTACTGGTATGTGGTTGGAATGTAGTGAATTGTTACATCAATGTGCTGCAAGTAAAGGCGGTTTATTAAATGATACGAGACAATTGTTACTAAAGAGATGTTTAATACTCATGGAAAATACTGTTACAACATTGTACAATGTAATACCTACTGGTGATAGTGATCATGATAACGTTACACCACTTCCACCACTTGTTCATGATGCATTTGCAAGTACTGGTATACAAGCATTGTTACATTTAGTGGAGGCCTTAGCAGAATCACAAAAAGTACAAGATGCAAAAGATAATGCGTCATCCTTAGGAAGAAGAAATACGTCACAGTTTAATCGTCATGTTGCATCACCTATTCCATTTATTGGTACAACATTACAAATATTACATATCATGTTAAAAATATCAACACGTAATATTGATGTATTACATGCTGCATCATCAGATACCGGTACACAAAATGAATTGTATCATATATTTGCCTATTTATTAGAATGGTGTACAAGCGATAATGTAAATACAATTACAAATCATGAACAAGAAATGGAAGCTGATCAAATATTGGAACAAACCATTATATTAATTGGTTACTATGCACGTGGTAGTGCAGAAAGGCAGCAAAGTTTACATTGGGGTAGTCATCCAACACCATTACAAAGATTATGCAATTTACCATTTCAATTCTTTAGTTTGGAGAAGTCAAAAGAAATTTTATTTCCAACTTTAATATCAATATGTTATCAAGATGAAAGAAATCGTAGTGTTGTTGAAGATGAAATAAGTACAGAAATGTTACATAAATTTATTCAGGATCGTATTAATAATAATGATAGTATAAATATTAAAGCATTTGAAAAAAGATTTCCAAAAAGTATGTGGAACGATGCATTAACTTTTTTCCAGTAGCTTAAAGAACGTAAGAAACCAAAAAGAACAAAATGTGAAAATTATTATTGTTAAATCAAAAATTCTCAAATATATGTGTACCGGGTAAATGTAGTTGTACAATCTGCGTTCAATGCATAATTATTTTTTTGTTCTTTATGTTGTTCTTCTTTAAGATTACCACCATTCTCCTCGACATCTTCATGCTGAGTGTGTCCAAGTATTGCATATTTCTTTGTTCACGCACATGCATTTTGATCGTGTAGAAGACGATTAGAATTGTATAATTCCGCCACATCGGATCGCAATGGACATTCCGTTGAATATGTGTGGATAGAAAAACTCCAGAAGTGATTTGCTTAACAATTCTAGCTGCTGATAAATTCGGTTTCCATTCAGCACCGCCAGTTAAAACGTGATTGCAACTTCACATTGACGAATAAAACCTGTGTCGCCATCAATATTTGAATGGTATACTGTAGTGAGGAATTGGACGATAGGTGCCGCAAATGGATACGGCGGTGGCTTCATTTTGCCGTCTACTCTTGTATATTGTACGTTGAAGGTCAAAGAGAAAACTAACGCACCTTGAGAATATGGTGAGATATTTTTGAGATGTGTTGCACTATCCGTAGAAGAAGAAAGAAATCTTTTGGCACAGCAATCAAAAAGGTTGGTGAAGATGCCTCATCAGAATTAATGAAAAGTATTAATGCAAGAGTTGAAGCAGTACGTTCGTTTATTGCATACTCACAAACACACACACACGCTCGCTTAATTGTTATTATTTCTATTAATTATTACAACGCAACGCCATTTTTGGTTGATCCTTCCGGGTAGTCCCAACTTGTTTCACCTGTAGTATCATTGTAATAATATTTATCAGCACCACTTTCGTCTTTACTCCATCCTGGAGGTAAAACTGTTTCACTACGTGTATGTGTACTTGCTAACATACTTTCTTCATCTCTACCACCGGCAGATCCACCAATGGACCCCTCTGGAGCTTCCCATGATGTTGTGCCATCTTCATGTTGATAAAATCGATCACCTTCATATGTATGTTTTTCCCAGCCATCTGGCAATTGCGTTGAATCACGACTATGATGCTGGGTTTTTCTAGTTTTATGCATTGGATTTTCAACTTTTAATGTTGACATTTCAACTTCAGAATAATTTGGATCTGGGTGTTCCCATTGAGTATCACCTGTTTCATCATTTACATAACATGTATGACCAGTATTTGAATCAATAAAGGAAGACCAACCCGGTGGAAGAGATTTGTCATCTTTCATTGTAGATCGGTTTTCTTTTCTTCTTTTTATAAACAAGACGACAATAACCAACAATACACAACCGAAAAGACCACCAACAAGACCACCAACAAGACCACCAGCTCCATCATTTCCACCAACATCATTATGCCGATTGTTACCACTACTAGCACTCATATTACCATTACCACTTATATCAGACGAGGCTCCGTTTTCTTCAAGATTCTCAATAGAACTGGATACATCACTAGCGCTTGGTGTAGCACTGCTGTCCCCACCACCACCTCCAAGACTGCTACCCGTACCAGTGGTTTGTGATCCACCACTCGTACCAGAACTACCATTACTGCTGCTGCTGCCACTACTACCACTACTACCACTACTACTACCCGTACCCGTGCCAGTTGTTGTCGATCCACTTGTACCACCAGCAGTTGTTCCTGTTGTACCACCACTGTTACCAGGTGCGCCAGGTGTCGGTTCTACACATGTTTCTGGTTGTGGACATGCATATGTACACACTTTTAATTCATGATCAAACGATGAACCATCAAATTCTTTCAATGTTAATGGCCATTGATTATTTTCATATGAACCAAAATAATATTTACTAATACCACTTATATCGCCAGCTGTAATTGATATACAAAAATCATATGATGGTAATGGCCCTAGTATGCCACCACTATTTTTATTGGATGACCAGCTCCATTTTCCTTTTGCTCTTTGAGTTAATGTATCAAATTGATAACAATCTTGATCATTTGTCGCACTACATCCAGCAGTATTTGTAATAGATATATCATTTTGTACTTCCCATTCAATTATTTTTGATGTTTGAAGTTTATTTGTACCTAATGCATCTTTAAATGTAAATGAAAAATCAGCATTTCCTGGTGTTGTTGATGGTGGGCTACCATTCAACAGACCAAAATGTAACATTGCATTTGAATCTTGCATAAAAAATAATTGTGATGCACCATCTTGTACATTCAGATTTGATTTAGATGTACCAGTTGTACTATCATAATAATACAATAATGGTGCGCCACTACATAAATGTCCTTGTAAATTTGAATTATCTGTAGGTATCATATCATTTGATGAGACTGGTCCACCGCAATCAGTTCTTGATAAACCAGGATGACCAGGTGGCAATGTTTGCATGGGTCGTAAATCCATTATTTTTGAACCAAATGAACTTACAGATGATTCAGCTGAATAACAGACATCCGGTACACATGATTTTGTTTCTTCTGTTGGGCATGAATTACCACCATTTTTAGAGTATATTTGTATTACATATTTTCTTTTTTTTGTAAATGGTGGACTATAAATTGTCGGTGATGTACAGCTGCTCCAGCATCCCCATTCTCCTTCACAATTGACTAAACATGGTCGTTGTTCGTTTCCAGGACATGCTTTGCCGCCATTTTGCGGTTGTGCTGTAATTGTAGGTGATCTAGATTGTGTTCCAGACATTTTATCACACGCACTCCATTGTCCATATGTAAAAATACAATCAGTTGCACATGTACGTGTTTCTGGTCCAGGGCAAGCTTGTCCACCATTTTGTGGTTGTGATGTAATTGTAGGTGATCTTGATTGCATTCCATTGCTCCCACATGTAGACCACTGGCCCCATGTAAATTGACACGATGTACATTGCCTTGTATTGTCATTTGGGCATGCTTGACCACCATTTTTCGATTGTTGTGTAATTTGCACTTTTTGTGTTTGTGTTGCTGTTGCACTACTACAAGTTGTTGGTTGCCATGGACCGTAAGTAAATACACAGTCAACGTTACAAGGTTTTGATTCCGTTGTTGGGCAAGCAGTACCACCATCTGCTGCTGCTTTTGTGACGGTAAAAGTTCTTGTTTGTGTGCCGCTTGCTTTATCACATGTTGTCCAATCACTCCAATCACCTTGACAGTCAATTGGGCATGATATGTCTGTAATTGCTTGTATTTTCGAGTTCAAACCATTAAAGTCACCCACTCGAGTATAGTGATCCGTCCCTGGTGCCGTGCATAGCGCCATAATGTTGGTGTCTCCAGCGGAGCAGCATCCACCCAACGTGGATGGAGTTGGTGTACAGATACCCTTTCCATAACAATGACCAGTATCAACACCAACACCAATAATCATTGTACCTGCAGCTTTGGCAGCATTAGCAGCATTTGTAGCAGCTCCACTGTTGCTTGGTGAACCATCTGTTAATAAAACAATAATTTTGGATGCACCAGCTCGCGCACCGTTTGCAGTATCAGTTAGCATTGTTTGCGCAGCAGTTAAACAGAGATGTGTATTGGTTTCGCCATTTTCTGTCCTTGCAGTTGCTGTTTTAATTGCTTGGTAATCTGTCGATAGAGCAAGATTAATATCGTTTCCAGACGCAAATTGCATGATACCGACTTTCAAGCCATTTTCACCATCAAAATTACCACATCCATCTCCCGCATTTGGTGCATGACCTAAAGGCAGATCACAATTTGTATTTGCAGTGTTTCCAGAAAAAGTATCAACAAATTGCTTCACAAAGTCGGATTGTTGATTGTATTCATCTGTTGAAACAGAACCAGAGGCATCAATGCAAAAAATCAAGTCTATTTTTCCTTTACAGGATCTTCCTGGAGTTGGGAAGGAGATGATAAGAAGAAGGGTGAGGAGAGGGAGTAACACAATAATAGTCATGGGAGGTCTGTGCGGAAGTTATTTGTAGAATTGTGGATTAGAACAGGAACGTAGGAACCTATTATATTAATTTATTCCTATCTGTTATAGGATTAGTATTATATACTAATACGAGTACGAGTAGGGTGGTAGGATTTTGGAATTTGTAAAATTTGGCCAAATTTGGCCAAATTGTAATTTTAATTTGATGAACTTTCCTTTCCACCACTTTCCACCATAATATCCACCACCATAAGAAATGTAATCATCCATCATCCAGCGAAAAAAGGAGTCTTCCTAGTTCCTACTCGTAGGAACTTAAACTACCTTAACCTACGCGATGTGACTCTAATAACTTAAACTACTTCGAACTATTAATAGTAGTGTGTGTAGGTCCTAAATAGTAAATTAGCAAAGACCAGAAGATCAGGTCATCAGGTCAGGTCACCCTCTATTGCCTTATTTAGCCTTATTTAGCCTTATTTTTTATCTTATTTTTTAAAAATCTTAAAAATCTAAAAATCTCAAGTCGAATGAGTGCTCTATATATATGTATATATATATATATATATATATATATATATATATGCGCGTAGGACCTAATGCTTGATGCTTGGTCAAGTTATTAATACAGGTATTTACACTCTCGACTTGAGATTTTATACCAGGATACCACACAGGATACCAATAAGTAAAAGCTCTTGCCCGTCTCACTCTATATATATATAGGATTTAATTTAGGTTCATATATATATTGCTGTATTTCACGTTTATGATACTAATAAATACTAAACTATAATACTAATACTTGCGTGTAATCAATCAATCACACACAGTTCTTCCTACGAGTATCTTATACGAGTATATATATAGCTACTGGTACTAGGTTCCTAGTACACAGCAGAAATTCATAAAATTAAAAAATTATCAAAAGAAAATTATGTTGAAATTATGAAAATTCTACACTAACACAGGAAAAAAAATCCTAACATTGAATAACAATCTCCAAATCTTCCTAAATCAAAGAAAACTGAAACAGAACTAAAAATGTCTCTCGCACGTGTGGCAAAGATATTAAAAAATAGCAGCACTCAAGTAGTGTTTTTAACTGGTGCGGGAACTTCTGTATCTGCTGGTATACCTGATTTTAGATCACCCGGTGGAATGTATGATACATTAAAACCAGAATTATTAACAGCAACAGAATCAGAAAGGAAAGCAATGACAAATGATCCCACAACAGTTGTATCCTGGCCTTTATTTAAACAAAATCAATTTCCATACCTCGAACTTCGACGTCCTTTTATTCTTGGTATTAGCGATCAAAAATGGAAACCAACTGCAACACATATATTCATGAGAATATGTCATGATAAAGGTATTTTGAAGCATGTATTCACACAAAATATAGATGGTTTGGATTATCAAACCGGGATACCATCAGAAAAGGTTATATCCGTTCATGGATCAATGGGACAAATTAATTGTGAAGGATGTGGACAAGAAATGCCACAATTACAATTTAATGCAGCTGTTAAAGCGAATATTAAAGATTTGTATGGTATAGATCCTGATGCACCAAAAAAATCAACTAACATATTATGTGACAAGTGTCACAAACCGTTGGTCAAACCTAATACAGTTTTGTATGGTCGCTCTTTACCGAGTAAGTTTTTTGAGGCATTGAAAGAAGATTTTCCTAGTGGTGGTGGTTTTATCAATATTCTTTTTGTTGTTGGTACTTCTCTCACTGTTCATCCAGCTGCATCAGTACCACAACATGCCACTGCAAGTATGAAAGTTTTAGTAAATGTGGATGAAGTTGGTCAGTTTGATTTTAGTAATGGTGAAACATCTCGAGACATATTCCTTCAAGGAAAGTGTGATGAAATGTTTGTCAATCTTGCTGCAGAATGTGGGTGGTTGGAAGAAATGGCGTCCTTTGATGCTATTATGAGTGATTCTTCAAGACTTTTGATTTCAGAGAAAATGAAAGAGATGGAGAACCAAATTAAAATGAATAATGGTACTGCAGGTAGTAGTGGTGGAAGCGTTAGTGGTGGAAGTGGTAGTAGTGGTAGTAGTAGTGGTGGAAGTAAAAAATAAACTACAAAAGTAGATACACGTAGCTGATAACTTCAATATACCATCATCATAGTACCTTCGCTGTTAGTGGTACAAATTAATGTTCAACATTATGTATTTCTTTTTGGAGATATTTTTTGTACAATTTATTGGTTCGTGACAGCGAGTGATAGTTCATTCAACAAATCAAATGCCTCTTGTCGAGTTTCAACCATGAAAGTAGCATTTGTTGTTGATGATGATTTTTGTTCATTCAAAGTACAAAGAATAACCATAGTTGATGGTTTTTCCTCGTTATCCACGATTGGCATGCTTTCTTCTTCCTTAGTTTGTACTTCTTGAACTTTCTTTCCTTCTTGTTGTTCCTTATCTTCATCAATAACTCTTTCATTCTGTAATGATACCCGTAACAGCTGTTGCTGTAATTTCATATTTTCATTCCCCTCTTTTTCACCTAAATCTTTTGTTTCTTCAACTTTTCCTTCCTTTTCTGCTTCGACAGCAGTATCTTCAGTTATTCCAACATCCTTTCTTGATAGTTTCAATTCGCCGTCATATAATACAGCAGGTGTATAATTATCTGACAAATATTTAAATAAATGTTCATCTGTTGCTTCATGACCTGTAAGCATACATAATATTGTTGCTAAATGACTCGCACCCTTTTCTCCGTTTAACTGTTGATTATTGGTCTCGCATTTTATATAATTATCATAATTGGAACTATTAGATTCAGTTAATTTTAAAATTGCCATTTTAACAGCAGCACATTTGTTAACACTAACATGTACAACATCAACAGAACGACGTCCTAAATGCGTTCTAATAGGAAATCCACCAATTGTTTCAGATAATGTTGACATTAATTGTTTTGCAATGGATGATGCATAATTTTGATCGGCATCTTCAAAATGTAATGATATTGATACAGGTGTTGTTTCTACTACAGCACCAGGTGTACGATTACCGTAATGATGGAATATCTGTAAAATTGTTTTAAACCAATCTTGTTCTGCTAATCTGAATGGTGAAATCATGCCTCGATACCAATTATTATTAACACCAGAAATTTGCCACTCTTGATCTTTTTGAATTGCGGAAGAAGTTGAAGAAGTAACAGTAGCAGCAGCCGCAGTAGTAGTAGTAGTAGGGGCAGTAGTAGTAATAACAGCAGCAACAGTACTGTTACCACTGATTGTTTTCTTCCCATCTTCTTCCGTTGCAATAACTTCGTCGCTTTCTCTTGAATTTTTCGTATCGATTTCTTCCACACCCGTATCTAATTCTTCGTTTCTTTCTTTCTCTGTATAATTGGACAAACGTACAACATGTCCATGTTCAGCTGATAACCAGCATGGTACATCAGATAATAAATCAGCTACAATTTCTCTTGGTCTTGTAGACATCACCAATACTTGAACATTATGTAAATTACACAAAGATATCAACATTTTTTTTACACGTCCAACAAACATTGTCATTTCAAACAATGATTGAGCTTGAACAATAACGTCTTCAAAATCAATTACAATTAGTTGTTTTGGTGGTGGTGGTGGTGGCGGTGGTGGTTCTTCTTTCTGTTCTAATGTGGAAGTCATCGGTACAGTTATTGTTGCTCCTATGTTTGATTTTCCTTCAATCATTTGTACCATTTTTAATTTTATTTCTTTCTTTTCAATTTCCATGTCTACATTTTCATTATCTTTTTTTACATCTACACTACCCTCGCTACTTGTATCCAATTTTATCCCATTTTGTTTAAATAAATGTCTTGTAAACGCGTTTTTTAATGCATAAATTGGTAATGTGTTTAATCTGGATCTTTTTCTACCATTTATTCCTAATTTTAATTCAGCTTCTTTTTCATTTAATATTACTTTTAACAAATCAGTGGATGTACGTAACCACCTTTGTGCTGTAAATGTGCTTGCTATACTCGACATGTTTTCATGCCTTTCTCTTCTTTCCGCTTCACTCATTGTTAATGCTTCTGCTATTGCTGTTGCCATTGCATCTGTACTTGCTGGATTTACAATGATTGCACCAGATAATGAACTTGCACATCCAGCAAATTCAGATACAATGACTGTACCTGGTAAACCACGATTATCACGACATACTAAGTACTCAAATGGTACTGTATTCATACCTTCTTTAATAGGTGTTACTAATACGCAATCAGCTGTTTCATATAATGATAATAAATCACCTGATTCTAAATCTTGGTGTAGACAATAGATAGGTCTTGATGATGATGTTATATTAGCAAATTTTGCATTTGTTCTGCCAACAACTTGATCGATTCTTCTTCTTAATTGCTTACCTTCACTACTCACTAATCTTGAATTCATCGGTAATACAATTTGTACTAATACAACAACATCTGACAATTTTAAATTACGATCTAAAAATTCTTCAAATGCCATTAATTTTTGTACAATACCAGATGACTGTACACATCGATCAACGCCAATAATAACAAATTTTCTTTGAAATCTTTTTTGAAATTCTAATGCTCGATCACGTACAGCACGTCTTCTTTGCATAATACCCATTCTTCTTAAATCAACACCTATTGGACATACTAAGATACGTGTTACATGACCACGATATGTGATTTGTGTTGATGTAATACTAGTACCCAATAGTATTCTTGTACAACAATGAAGAAAATGTCTTGAATGACCAGGTACTTGAAAACCAATAAAATCTGCGTTTAACATACCAATTAATATATCACGTCGCCATGGTAATAAACGAAATATTTCACTTGTTGGAAATGGTATATGCATATTAAAACCAATCGTTGCATTTGGTAAATATTCGCGTATCATATGTGGTACTAACATTAAATGATATCCATGTACCCATATCATATCACCATCTTCATATATATCACGTATTGTTTCAGCAAAACGTTGATTTGTCGATACATAAGCCTTCCACATATCTTTCATCTGATGTGGTTCATTGGTACTACCAGTTGTTGATCCACCACCACTTACATATTTAAACCCAGGACTATTATTATTAGTATTACTATTGTTGTTGTTGCTGCTGCTGCTGCTGCTGTTGTTGTTGTTGCTATTGTTGTTGTTGTTGCTATTGTTGTTACCAAATACAGTTGAAGGCCATGCTTCTTTTGTTCTTCTTGAATCATCGCGAGAGGTGGATGGTGTAGTAGATGATGGTGGTAATGATGGTGGTGATGGTGCTATATAAGAAGATGAACGAGAACTATTTGATGGTGTTAGAATTGGTGGTGTAGCAACTTCACCATTAGGTAGTGATAATTGTGGTAAAAATGGTGATGTAAAACCTAATACAGCATCATCATCATCATCAATTGTTGATTCTAGTGTGTTTGTTCTTGATCTTCTGTCATTCATACTATTGTAATGGTCATATTTCGCTTGTTTGGGCCATATTAATCCATTACCTTCTGCATTTGCTTTTATATGAAATGCTGTTGTTAATGCTCTTGTATGCATTAATGGCCATAAAACTTTTTTACAAAATCCAGCATAACATAAATCTAATTCTACTTCTCTCACAAACACAGGTACATAATCACGATTAATTACTAAATTATCTCTTACGTGTTCTTGTTCACCAACATCAACTGCAATACCTGGCCATCCTATCCATGTACATGGGTATCGACATTGATCCATCAATTGTGAATCAAAGTGTTCCTATTTTTTTCAAAAAAGAAGAAGAAGAAGAAGATTAATTCATTTTGAATTGTTTAAAAATTCTTATACTTAACCATCTTGTTTAACTTACGTTTTGCCATGCTCTTGCTACCCAACTGTTTCCATCTTTTTGCAATTTAAATGGTAAACGAAAACTAATAACCAATACATTTTGTGTTTCTTTGGATGCATCCATTTCAGAATCTTTTGATGTTGGACCGCCTCGCATTCTTCTTAAAGCATCATATGATCTCTGCATTTCTTCTGCGATTTTTGCTTCTAATGTTTCTAATTCTTCAAATGATCTCTTTTTTTGATGCATATCTGTTTTTGTAGATATTTTTTTAAATGTGTGTCTTGATGATGATTGTCCAATTGAATTACGACCCATTGTTTTATCTTTATTTGCTTTTGTAACTGCTGTTGCTGAAAATGCAACACCTGTGTAACCATGATCTACACCCCAACCAGAATATTGTAACGCACTACGATCTGTATTTGTTTCTGTCTCTCTTGCTTGCGCTTTAATCTGACGATCGATCTGTTTCCTTGATCTTAATTCACGTTTTGCACGCCTTTGTTGTAATAATTCTAATCTTCTTTCTCTTACTAATCGTTTCCCCGTTGATAATGGATTCCCCATACCAGAGGCACCAACAGCACCTCTACTTTCCATTGTTGTTGATAAATGACTTTCATTTACTCTCTTTGATTTTTTCGAAAAGATTAGTGATGATGTTCGTTCTTCATCAACTACAGGTAATTTTGACACTCCTCCAATTGTTTTGCTGATTCTTTCTGATATTTCTTCATTGCTCCAAGTACTTTCACCATTAAAAATTAGAGGATCATCGTAGCCTGTACCTCCTTTATAATACGTATTATCAATTTGATTTCTATCATTTGACCTTCCAATAGAAAAGGTGTCGGATAGCTCTTTTTCATTTTTGTCTGTTGAGTGATGTTGGCTCTTAGGTCTATCAATAACAACTTTGGTGTTGCTTATTCTGTTATTGCTACTATCACTGCTACTAAATGATTTTTCATTAGTAGTATGATTTTGATCACGTGTAAAAACATCATCAAGTTCTTCACCTGATGATTCGCCTTCATCAGTGGATCCATCCGTTCTCTTACCTGCATCTGAAGTTCGATCAATATCTAAGTCATCAGCTTGTTTCACACCAAGATCAATTGCTGATAATAAATCCTCATTGTGTTCAAAATGTTCCCTTTTTTTCGTTGATCTTTTTCGATGTCGGTCTCTTATAGGTGATTTTGTTGACTGTGGGGAAAGTGGGGGAGAAGAGTTCGAAGTATCACGGTGGGACATGTAGCAGTATTACTAGGATCGGTAGTATTAAAAGAGGAGAGGTATTTGATATTGTCTTTAGTAGGATACTCGTGTAAGGTATTGAAAGAGAGGAGAGAGGTATTCTATTCGATGTTAATGTGAATTGTCTTCATAATTTGTAGCCAGCACTATATATACTGTATATAAAAAAATATATATATTATATATATATTAATATATATATATTGTTCTACTGCTGTACTACCTGGTACTGTGATACCAGTTCTACCTGGTCTACTGTTGTACTATTATAGTTCCTACCAGGCTACCCAAGTACCAAGTACAGCAGTTCGAAGTATCGTATCGATACGATACCAGCGGTCGATACTTCTATCGATATTAAAAAATATTAAAATTTAAAAAAAGGAAAAGCTAAAAATTTTAGGAACTTATAAACTACCGTACCATACCATACCGGGGTACGCTCTAACTTAAAATCTGGAACTCTTACAGTTTCTTACTGTACGGTTGAGCCCTTATTTATTGGCGAAAATGCTAAATCCCATCTTGATTCAGTATCTAAATGAGCAGCTCCGTCACTTGATAAAATTGGAAGGAAGCGCCCACTACACATTGCAGTTGGACCACTGCGAACTCTTTTTGATGCTTCTCTTCCCATTAAACTTCCACCATTTGAAGTACGGCGTACGCCACCAGTACCACCACCGCCACGTAAATAATTTTTATCCTGTGCTCTACGGCGACGTTGACTCGCTGCTGCTGCAGCCTGTGCAACCGCATCAAATCTTCTATTACTTGTATCTATTTTAGTGTTAATATATGTTGTTGTTGTCTCTGTTGATATACCACTTGATGAATATGGTCTTGTCATATTATGCGCCTTACCCATTAACATTTCATCTCCAACTCCATTAGTTGTCACTGGATTACTAGCTCTTGGGGAATTTGAACCACGCCTTAATTGATGGTGTGGTGAATGTGGTGAACGATGACTTGATAAATGTTCACGTGAATAATTATTCATTGCCAATGTTGGCCTTTGCATAACAGCACTTAGCATATTCTTATGTATATTATTTGTTGTCGTATGCTGTCTGGTGTTATTAATTAATGTAATAGTATTATTAGTATTATCAACACTATTTCCGCTAGGTGGCGGTTGTGGCGGTGGTTGTGAAGCTATAAAATCGCTTATTGCTCTTGATGAAACTGAGCCACCACTTTGAAACAATTTTAACTTATCTAAATTTAATAATGGTGGTGTTTGATTTTCTGCTGGTTCGGTTAAATTTGACAATGCTTCAAACAACATAGATGTTGTTGCAGGTTGTTGTACTTTTTCTATCATTCTATCTGCCAATTTCGTTTTTGCTGGATCATTTGATGCATTACGTGATCGAATTAAAACTTTTGTCACTGTTGATGTAACATGATCATCAGCATCTGCATCATTTGATTTTGATTTGCTTTTACTTTTTCGATTTTTACCACGATATCTTCGACCTCTTGAACGATGTTTGCCTTTTTTTCCACTTTTTTTCTTTATTTTTTCATCATTGCCAGTTGAAGTGGTGGACGTTATTTTTGATCCTACACTATTATCATTACTACCACTACTACCATTACCAATAGTACTTCCTTGAATTAAACTTTTCCCAACTTCAGCTGTAGCATCAGCAACAGCGGTAGCAGCGCTACTTCTACTACTATTTTTATTTTTTTTAGTATTTGATCCTTTTCGAACAACAGGCGCACCTGTAACAATACCACCAGTAGTATTTGAATTACTATGGCCATTATTGCTGCTTCTTATAGCATTTTTGTCGATACTTCGAGTGCCACTACTACTACTAATCTTTTGAGCATTACTTTTACTACTAGATGTTTCATTACTTTTCGTAAGTAAATTGTTTAAACGTCTTTCTATTGCACGCCTTGCTCTTGGTGGCATAGAGGAATACAATAATTTTGGGTTTAATGGCCCTGTTATTGCTCTTGGACCTCTTTTTGAAACAAGTGTGGCTGCTTTGGCAGCTTTTTCTAAATTAGATGCATCATCAATTATTCCACCATCAAATGTTTCATTTTGTGTACCACTATCTTTCTTACGAGTACTGGTATTAGTACTGGTACTATTACTTAAACTCTGAAAACGACCTGTGAATCGATGGGGTGAATCACTGTTACTACCACCATCAAAACCAAATTTTTCAACATGTTGCAATGTATTTCTTCTTGCGTGTTTTGATGTAAAACCCGTTGTTCCAGTTGTACCACCAGTTGTGCCACCAGATATTCTACTGGCTGCCATATTACCTGATGCAAACGGTCTTTGTGATAATGATGGCGACAATGTTTCTGCATACTGAAGTTTATGATTATCTGGTGATGTTGACGTATCTTTTAATTGTGAATAGTTTAATGTTGCACGAAATTGAAATAATGAGTTTGGTACTGCCTGTCTTTTAGTATCAACTGGTCGAAATGGTTGTTGTTGAATTTCCTTACCAGCCTTTATACTATCATATTCTTTATTTTTTAATCTTCTTGAATTTCTTTTTGAACGACGAAAATGTTTTGATGAATTATTTCGTAATATTCCATCATCATTATCATTGTTACTTTTGGAATCGTCTTTTGAATCGGTTTTACGATGATTGTATTCTTCTTCAGCAAATGCAACTTGTTTAGATAAGAATCCGTAATGAAATGCACCTCTTAATGGGGATGTATTGGATCGTGCAGACGATGGTGCGGAGAATGATTCAGATGGTGCGGAGGAGAGTCGTGGGGATATTTGTAGCATCTGTGATCCATTTCTAACCTCCGTTCTTGATTTAGATGAGACGGACAATACAAAAGATGTTGGACCATTGATTATTTTACCAGATAGATTTGATGTCATCATTTTACGATGATTGACAGCACCTTTACCAGATCTACCTGTAAAACCACTTTTGCAAGTTAATTCTTCTTCTTTTGGATCATGTGTCATCATCATTTTCTTTCTTTCCTTTTTTGTATCATGATTTGACTTTTTATGAAGACCTCCATCATTATTATCGTTTTTGGAACAGCCAGTATTATCATCAACCAAATGTTTTTCATAATTTTCATTAATACTACTACTTCTTCTTTTATCATGGCTGTCATATGCACCAATACCACATCCCAATGTGTAATACCATCCAGCAGCAATGGTACCATCGCTTCTTTTTAAATGCACACCATCTTGAAGTATTGCACTATAGCCATCAACAACATCACTACCCCAATCTTCAATAGTTCTTATTGCAGATGATTTACGTCCCATTTTTTTATCTTTTAATCTTTTACAATCGGCAACTGCCCAATTAGCAGCACGTTCTTGCGCAGCAATTTTTTTCCTTTCAATACTTCTTGCTAATTGACGTTTTGCTCTTTTATCACCTCTAATTCTTAATGATATTTCACTTAATTCCATACTACTAAATTTTCTTTTAGATGCATCTGGATGATATATTTGTAATATTGTATCGGCCATACCTATACCTACCATTTCTAAATGTTTTGTTGAAAATTGTGTGCATGCTAATGGACCTTCATCTGGTCCACAATAGGATGATTCAACTGTATAACTATGTTTCACCAATAATTCACGTGCAACAACAACACGTGCTGTACTTTCACGTCCTTTACCAACGTTAAATGTGCAGTCTTTAAATGAAAATAATGCATCCGAAAATGGATTTTTATCTAATAATGCTGGAAATAATCTTACAGTTGGTTTTGGTCTATTTTTCTCTTCAACACCATACATGAAGACATTACCCTTTCTTGAATGTGCATGTATATCTAAATACAATGAGATTTCTCTTGATAAATTCAATGAACGTATCATACTTTTTGCATGATAGACAGTTGGGTGTGTGTGTGGTGATGGTGATTGCCACTGCCGATTTAAATCAACACCAGCAAGTGAACATCTTTTGTATGTAAAGAATGATGATGATAATAATAATAATTAAAAGGTGGTTTAGTCTATCGATTGGTGTGTTAAATATAATGTATATGATATGTATCTGTTAAAAACTACTTACCTATTATTTCCATAAAAGACACCATCAGGATTAATCATTGGCACAATTTTAAATATAAACATACGACGTAATAAACGTGCAGCTGGTACATTGCTAGTTATAAAATCAACAAATCCTTTTGTTATCCATGAGGCTGGTGTTTCACCAGGATGTACACGTCCAGTCACAACAATAACTTTTCTTCTCTTTAATAATTCACTTTGATCCTCATTTGAAGATGATACAGAAGATGAATGAGAGGCTGCAGAATTAAGCCAAGCACCACGTCCGGTATTACTATCCATACTACCTTTACTAACAGAACTACTTGATATTCTACTAGAACTAGAACTCAAACTACTTCTACCACCACCACCAGAACCACTACGTAAATAATCATCGCTACCATTACTTATATCGTTTTTATTGTTATTATTATTACTACTACTACCTTCTTCAGGTAAATCGAAATCTGTTATTGTCAATACATCACATTTTCTACCAGATAATGTATGACATAATGTTGATCTTTTAATACAATGTGACCTTAATGTCATTAATGCATCCATATGTCTTAAATGATCCGTCCATGTATATGGTTGACTATGTGCTAATAAATAGACATTATTTTCTCTTTTAAAAGTTTGTTTAAAGGTTAACGTATAGTGATGATTATTTGAATCATCAATACGCATATAATTATTTGAAAAGTAACAAATGTCGTGTCCTTTACGACGCCACCCAATACCACGCTGTTCTGCGTCTAAACAGGAATACATCACTGGTTGCATACCTTTATTATACATTGAATCTGGTTTATACATATTTTTTATATTAAATTGATATGTGACACTGCCATCTACTGATATGCCAGTACCATCTGGTCCTATGCCATATTGTATTAAGTTTCTTTCTGATGCATTAGTATCAATAATATCATCCTCTATTGCATGTTTCGGTAATCCCAATGATGCTGCTGCATCCACACTAGCATCTGGTATCACTTTATTTATGATATTACTATTTAATTGTTGTTCTTGTGTATAATGTCTCCAACCAATTGGATGTGTATTACAGACTGCAAAATACCACCATTGTTGATGATTTGTTGTATTTATATCTGGTCTGATAAATAAATCGTATTCAAATGGACCAACTTTAACTGCACGTTGTAAATTACCACTTTCAAAACGTGATTCAAATTTCAATCTATGTTTTTCAGTTTTTGGTAATGTTGTCGTTTTTGATGAAAATGGCGAATCAGTACTAGAGGGATTTATTTTGTCATTTTCTTCGTTATTTTCGAGGTTTTCTTGATCCTCCTGATCCTCTTGATCCTCTTGATCCTCTTGATCCTCTTGATCGTCTTGCTGATCGTCTTGCTGATCGTCTTGCTGATCGTCTTGCTGATCGTCTTGCTGATCGTCTTGCTGATCATTTTGAATATTATCATTACTCATCACTAAACCTCCAACTGGATCACAATCACCATCACTATCATCATCATCATCATTATTAGAATCATTTTTTTTGGAACCATCTTCATTATTCTTTTGTTCCTTTAATTCTTTTGCACGTCGAAATAATTCAAAATCTTGTTCAAAATCGTCTTGAAACCCACCATATGGACTATTGCCCATTCTTGATTCAGGTGATGTTGTTGTTGAAGATGGACTACTTTGATCAAATCTTGTTGGTATTTTTGGTACATTTGTTTTTTTACCTGCAACATGAATAGGAATTTTTTTCGTACTCCAATCATAAACAATTGTGTGTTTTGGATGTAGTAAGGATGATTGTTTCGTATTCAATTGTTTTTTGCTATTTTTTGGTGTAGTAAGTGTTCTAGCCCGTTTTTTTGTCGTTTTAGATAATGGTGAAGATGCAGATGGGCGAGAACCAGCATTGGATGGATTACATCTTTCTGGATCAGGTGCAACAGCTGTAATCAATGGATAGGAAAATGAATAATATGTACCATCACGGCGTTTCATTAATGACCAAGGTATTGGATTCCAATGAATTCTTTCACTAGGTACAGCAACACCGGGTGGAATTTCCATGGACGATTCTTTTATTGTTTTCTCAGGTTCATTTTTCATTTCATTTTTGGATTCCGTTTTACTTTCTATCTTGCTTTCTATCTTGCTTTCTATCTTGCTTACTATCTTGCTTGCTATCTTGCTTTCTATCTTACTTTCATTGGAATCTTCTTCTTCTTTCTGTTTCATCTCCTCATTCGTATTACCATTATTGGATGATACTGCTTGTGGTGCCGGTAATTTTACAATTGGTGGTCGTAAAATAGGATCAGTTGGATTCATGATTTCTTTGTTAACTTCTTTATTTGTAGTAGTTTTAACCTGTGTGTCAACTGTAGTATGACGTGGACTATTCATTCTTCGCATTGCTTCACCAACACTACTTTGTCGTGCACTGGGTGGTCCACTGTTATTGTTATCTTGTAATATGTGTAATTGGCGTGGTCCAATCATTAGAAATGTATCACCAACACGAGAAATTCTTGCTGGTTTATCATTCTTTTGTTCATCGTGAAGTTTTCTTTCTATAGTTTTTGGTTGCGTGGGTATTTGTTCATTATCTGTTGTAGCAGTAGCTGTCAAATGGACGTTTGACCTGGCAGTGTTTCTATTTATTATTCCTGTTTCTAGTTGTTTATTGCTAAAGTTAGTGGGAGTGGTGGGAGTGGTGGTAGTAGTTGTAGAAGTTGTAGAAGTTGTAGAAGTTGTAGTGGTGGTACTGTTTCTGTAGATGGGAGTTGAAGCAGCAGTTGTTTCTTCAAGTGGTTGAACTTTACTATTCTTATAAAGAGTATGAATGTTTATTGAATCTTCTGTTGCTGTGGGTGTTGATTGAATAGAAATGATCTCTCGATCCCTTATATCTTCCTTCTCCGAAGGTTGGGGTGGCGCCTTGAGCATTACTTCCACCCGAAGTAATAACTGTATATCCGCCGTGAATTAAAATCGTGAGTGCAATGAAACAATTATCGTTGTTTAATAGTTGTGTCACTGTTTATTCAAGTGTCGCGGTGTCTCTCTCAGTATATATATATATAACAAAACACCTCATCTCGACAAACAGCACCACACACACACACTAAAAGGGCTAGGAACTACTGCTGTATTTATAAACTGACCTCAACCTGTGGTAAGTTTTAAAAAAAGAAAAAAAGAGAAAACGTCAGGTAATATTTCGAAAATATTCAAAAAATGTATTTTTAGTATTTTAATGTAGTTCCTATTATATACAGTAACCTGTGCGTAAAGCGTAATTCATGATCAAATTACTATAGACAAGATTCAAAATGATTTTACCCCACTTTCTTCATTAGACTTTTAGGAAAACCAGGAAATAAGGAAATATTAATATTCTAATTCTGGTACGAGGTATACCCTGGTATACCTGGTATACTGGTATATATAGATCTAGATAGACTAGTAGTAGGTTCCTAGTATGTTAATGTATGTATATTACTCGTAAAATAGAGAGAGATACTTTTGGAACTGTCGAACTGTACCACACGTACCAAACTCACTACACTGTGCTGTACTAGTTCCAGGTCTACCACACAGGTAAGTCTATTAGTATCTCTTTTCTTGTCTCTTTTCTTGTCTCTTTTTGATCTTTATTACCAATCAAATAAATTAAAATCTAAAAAACAATAATAACATCTAAATTATACACAAACCAACTCGTTGCGGTTTATGCTTCTCTAAGTAGCTATGGAGGGTGAAGAAATTGCTCATAAGAGTAAAAGGAAAAGAAAGACAAAGGAGCATCATACCAAGGATGTCCAACTTGCAAAGAAACGTAAAGTTTACCAAAATGCCAAAGTCATACAAAAATTTCGGAAGCTTAAAGAACAAGAAGCAGTAAAAGAGAGGGAACGACTTAATAATAATAATAATAATAATAATAATAATAATGGAAGGATGAGTATATATGATCAAGTGTTTGCTGGAACTGATAGTGCAACAACACATCTGATTGGAAATTTGAAAGGGAGAGATAAAAAATATCAAGAAAAGCAACAGCAAAAGAAGAATGCAAATAAAATGAAAGTCACTTCGCAACGGCCAAATCCTTACACTAAAATAGTCAATCAGAAGAAAAGAGAAGAAAGGTTGACTCAAGAACAAATTAATGCCAAAAGGGAAAAAAGGTTACAAAATTTACAGAAGAGAAAACGAGACAATAAGAAGTTGAAGAGAAGATCTCGTAGAGGTCAACCAGTTATGGAAAATCATGTTGATTCTATACTTGCAAAGTTACAAGCAGAAAGAAAAGCAGAAAGAAAATAAAAAAAAGTCAAAGTGTACCTTTTGATTGATAAATATAGCAGCGAGTTCATATGGGAAGCATTCATCAGGGTTATCAAAAACTACAGCAAGTAATTGAAATGATTATTGGAGCTGTATCTTTATATTGCTCTTGCTTGGTACATAATGGTTTTTGGTACATAATTTAATAAGGGCATCCTTTGTTTACTGAAGTTTATTGGTTCATAGATTCATAGTACATAACAACATATTTATTTTGTTACTATTGTTATTCTTTTGTTCTTAATGTGCATTGAGCATATTTTTACATCTTCAATTGATTATTTGGGTGCAATCTTGCAGATTTAGATTAAGACCTTAACCTACTGTAAGATTACAACATGTATGAATGTTATATAATAATATTTATTTGTTATAATAGCACTACACTGTGTGTATTATTATATTATTATATTATTATTATGTCGATACAGTAGTAGCTACGATACCATAGTCGCACAGTGTTTTATAATGTGATTTAGGTGATGGCGAGCTTATGACAAGCCAAAAATCTGAACAAACGACTGTGTTTGTGTTTAAAAACATGATTAAAATGATTAATATGTGTGTTGGTGTATTCCTTTACCTGTATACTTATACTCGTAATACCACAGTACGAATAAAATTTGCCTTACTGTATATATACACTTGAAGAAATGACTTAGTATGGAAAGGGATAGTGTTAAGAACAATCTTCAGATCTGGATAGTTTGAAGTGTGAAGTTCATCGCTTCTTTTTTTAATCAATTGAAATCAATCATAAATCATTAAAACAATTACAATTACAATATGATAAACAAGTTAATCTTAACTTTATATTGAATTGTACAGTAGATTTTGCTTTGTAAACAACTTCCAAACTTAATATTTTTTATTACACAGTAGTGAAAATATGCGTATTTTGTTATCATTTAGTAATACTTCGACCGTTTTGTTTTCTTACTTTTTGAAGAGTATATGGCTATGCTGGATATTGCAGATAGTGATTGGATTTGGAATAGATTCCAATGAAAAACATGCGTGTTTTCAATCCATGCATGGTGTCCGCGCGATGGTACCAACTCACTTATATTCGAATTTTGGTATTGCATCATCAAATTTAGCAAATACATTCTCTGCTACTTCCAATATTGTTTTGGATGATTATAATATAATGCTTGATGCGCAATCTGTGAAATTTGATTTAATATGGAGTGCAATAGGCCGCGCATGCCCACCAAACGTATTTTCCGATAACGCAGCGAATGCTCAATTACTGGAACAATACGTGCGTACAAGTGGTTGTTTATTGACAACGTTCTACACTAGTCATGAAAAATATAGCAATGACATTCCTATGAATCAAAAAGATGGTGTTGTTAAAGTTATACTTTTTGATGAAGCATTTGAAGGAAAATTGAAATTATTTGATGACAATGCATCGTCATATCCTGTAGTGTACTACCTGTTGCTAGGTAACATACCAGAAATGAAAATACACGATCAACAATGGACCGTACGCTCAAAGTTTATTATTGACAAATCAGTGCAGCATGGATTAAAATATTATGTTTTCGAAAATGTAGTTGATTTAAAGCGCGAAGTTACATTTTATACAGGAGCTTCTGAATATAAAGGCATGGTTAATTTTCGAAGTGAACAGGATTACAAATATACGATGCATAAAATATGTGAGAGATCAAAAAATGTAGACCAATGCAATTCTAACGATGTACATGAATTTTTTGGGGGAAATTTTCAAACATTTAATAATGTTTTCTTAGCCTCGCAGTATTATAGAAGTGCCAAACTAACGCCACGGCAAGAATGTGAAAGTATTTTATCAAAACATTACTATGAAATGATTCAAGTACAAGGTGATATTCAAGAACATATTGATACACTTCGTTTCTTAGGTGGCAGTGTAAATCATATCACTGAGTTTGGAATTCGCAGTGGTGTTTCTACGTTGAGCTGGTTTCTCGGGGGTGCAAACATTGTTGTTGGGTATGATTTAAAAATATTACCATCATTGAATACAATTAAAAACTTAACACAAAAATGTAATCGACAACTCATTCTTAATGAGGGAGATACAGCGAAAGTGAATATTGACCCGACGGATTTGTTATTTATCGATAGCCTCCATACTGGCGAACACTTAAGAAAAGAATTGTTTCGTCACCATGTAAAAGTTAGAAAGTATATATTGTTACACGACGTGGAAAGCTGTGGAAAACCAATCCCTGACAACCCTTTTGCATGGAGTGTATATTGTTTGGGTGGTGCAAATCTAGACCATAAAGAAGGGTTGAGGCCAGTGATTGATGAGTTTTTGATGAAAACGCATGGTGATTGGGTCATTAATTTTGAAAAATTGAATAACAATGGCCTAATGATGTTGGAGCGAGTTGGTAACTCGTTTCATGGGGATTTTCAATAAAGTGAAAAAAAGTCGAAATTACACACGTATAACACAAATAAATCGTGAGTGCGTAATTTACGAAAAAAGAATTATTATATTATTGTATATATACATTTTTATAAAAATATTAACATATATTGATATATGATAATGATTTAACATATACATTTATACATATCATCATACTGGTACGGTGTAAGTTAAGGACATTTGTTGTTTTCACCCCTTGTTTATTCATTTTTGTACTCTGAGTCAAAGCAAATGTTTGAGGTGTAATAATTAGACGTACATACGTCGTTTGTCGTTTGTAAATTGTCTGTGGTTTTGTGGTTATTACTTTACCCTCACTCCTCGCTACCAAAACTACCAAAATATTCATTATGATAATAATTTACTTCGTGTGAAGCAAGTGAGCTGGAATGCTGGAATATGAAATTTTAAGAGTTGGGGAGTCAACTAAATTAATTTGATAAGGGTAACAGTGTTTTAATTCATTTTGTTCATCACCGATTAATCCACCTTTATAATGTCCAATAAAAGAACTGTGGCTTACTATAGCTATATTTTTTTCTTCTCTTTGTTTGATCCAATTAATCATTTGATTAATTCGACTATCCAATTCTGCAATAGTTTCTTTTTTGCCCGTCCATGGCAAAACATTATTATCAATATCACTAAAATCAACTTGAGGGTACAGTACATTTAAATCTTCTATATCTTTTCTTCGACTACACTCTTCAGATCCTTGTGGATATTCTAACAAAAAATCTTTCGCTGTGATTTTCAAGGGACTATTTTGAAAGGTTAATAACGCTGTATCTAAAGTTCTGATACTAGGAGAACAAATAACTAATTCAATTGACGACAATTCTTTCCAATTTTTGGACAAGTTTTTAGCTTGTACAACTCCTTCATATAACAACTGAGTGTCTCGAATATTATAGGCAGATTTACCTATTTGATGAAATAACTGATTGTGTATAGCATAACCATGTCTAATAAAAAATAGTTTCTTCATTAAATTACTTTGTAATTTATGATTACTACTACTACGGTTGTTGAAAAGTAGTACTATTGATATTAATATACAGCTCTATTATTAGTTTTCAAAATAGTGTAAAGAAAGCAGAAAAAAACTTGGAAAAAAGAAAAAAAGCTTTAAAAAATAGGATACCAGTACCAGTACATTGAAATACAGGGAAAGGTCCAGGGAAAAAGGTTCTGTGTAAATTCTCTTGAAAATCTGATAAATACTACGAGTATATATATATTAAAAATATATATTTATAGGATTCCTACAGCCAGCACAGCACAGCACCGCACACAGTTTTAGTATTACTGTATTACGCGTAATTATGTAATTATTCGAAAATTAATATGGGAAAGAGAACCCCGCCAACGCAACGTGGAACTTTGAAAAACTCATTTTGGCGGAACTCGGAACTTTATCCTGTTTCCTGTTTCCTGTTTTACCTCGTAGGTCTACCGTCTACCAAGTCTACTCGTACCCTACTTGGGCCTGGCCAGGAAGGAGAACGAGAATGTTGTAAAATAAATGTTAAATGTTAATGTTGGGGATGTTGGGTTTTAGTGGTAAGTGTCATGTCACTGGAATTCGCTAGATATAAAAACAATTTCTATCCAGTAGGATTCCTACATTTTGTCAAGCATTTTGTCATTTTGTCATTTTTTTGTCATTTTTTTGTCATTTTGTCAAACATTTTGTCGGGTTTTATTCATAATTTATTTCAAGCATAATTTAATTTATTTTAATTTGGCAAATTTTAGCGTTTTATATAGTTTCTTAGTTTATTATCTAATACTAAAATACAATCACCAAACAATCATGCCTAAACGGAACAGAAAGAGAAACAAAAACAACAAGAGGAATAATCAAGGAAATCACCAAAGAGATCGTCGACAAAGAGGTCGGCAAGGTGACAATCATCAACGAAACAGGAGGGGAAAAAAAGACAAAAGAAAAAATAAACAACGTGACCGTGACAGAAATCGACATGGAAATAACAGAGACTGGGATTTTAATAATACAAGATTTCAAAACCATTGGAAAGATGAAAGATACATGTCCAACTGTGATTTATTTGAAGGAATTGCGCGAGATGCAAAGGCAGCTGCAACTGAGCAAATAAAAGCGATGAAACAAATGTGGGGTGATCCAAATGATTATGACACTCCTTTCCAGACTCAAACACGTTCAATGCAGGGTTTCAACAATTTTACTTGGTAACAATCGTGATAGTATAAATATACCTTTAAAGGAGATATATCTGTGATAATAGTAAACAATTTCTTTGCACAGAAACGATGAAGATTTGCATCAATAATGAAAAGATTATATTATTATTATTTATATAGTATATAGTATATAATAAATTTTAAAAAATAAGAAAGATCGTTTTTCCAAATTTTACTATTTTACTATATTTTACTATTTTTATTTTTTACAATTTTTTATAAAAAACCCCGATGGAAAATTTTCCGGGTGCTTTTAAGGTAAAATGTTTTGCCTTCTACTGGCAACATTGTTGAAGATATTGTTGTTGTTGTCCAGGGACAGCTTGTAGTAAACCGTTGCCATTTTGACCTAATTTACGAATTTGTTGTCCTAAATAAACTCTTAAATTTGGTATTTCACTGAAGTAATCAACTTGTACAACTCTGGCATATTTCAATTTGGCATATTTGGCAGCATATCCATCACCATCACCACCAAAGGAGGCAGTACCTACAGAGCCAGATGCTTGTCTTAATATAGAATCTTGTGCCTTTTCGTTACCTATTGCCTCTTGTGAATCAGAATCAACAGCATTTTTTTGGAGCATTTCAATTAATTCAATTGTAGCACATGCAACTTGTGCCCAAATTTGTGGTTGTTGTTTTAATGATTGACTTTCACTAAGCATTCTACATCCAGCAATACATAATGCTTTACGCAAGTGTGGGTTTGTAACAGCTTTTGCTTTACTTACCCAGACTTGCTGTAGAAGTTGACAAAACAATCCATTCTGAATGCGTTGGAAGAGAGGGGAGATAAATTATTAGAAATATAAGCTTTTAATTAAAAAAAAAAAAACTTACATTAATTCCGTTCAAACTTGTTTCTAAACTCTGTGTGCCGTGTTTAGCAATGAGAACACCCCAAAAGTTACCCAAAAATTTAGTTGCAAATCGAACATTCATTCTTTTTTGCATTAACTGAACCAATACAGTAGTAATTGTTCTAATATAAGGCGCAATATTTTCACTTTTTAAATGTACAATAATAGATGTTAATAATTCAAAACCAGAATCTTGTGTTGTCATTATTGATTGTGATTTTTGCCAACATCCTAACACAGCTTGTAATTGGTTTTGTGAAACAATTGTATTCGCATCAACAACTAAATAAGAAGTCAATAATCTTGCCAATGCTGGTGTATTCGCTTTTGTCCATACATTGTTTTGTAAACATGGTTGAAACAAACCCCAATATGCTTGTGATACACCATTGCCTTTTCTCATTTCTAATAATTGTGCAAATATTTGAAATACATAAGGTTTGAATTCTGTAACATCCCTTTGTAATACTGATGTAAATGGACCAAATAGTGATGCTTCGAAATTTTCTACTGTTTGTAATCCTGGGTTACCTTTAGTAACATACAACACTAATGCAGACAGGGATTCAAATAATAAATGGTTGAACGATGGATTTGATGGATTGGCACATACTCTTGCTAATAGTTTGCCTTTACAAAATGAACGAATAAAAAAATAAAAATTTGGGGGGGGGGAATGGTAATTGGTGTCAATATTATCCCGCTCAGATGCGATAACAAAGTAAGCAAAAAACGCTTACCTAATTCATTGATTAATGTAGCAGCATGTGGTGTAATTGTTTCTTCAGCTACTGTTATGGTACGTACCATACATCGCATTAAATATTCATTTTCACTATAATTAGCTTGACTCATTAAATGTAATAAGGATTGTAATATAGTTTGTAAGTATGGTTGCAATGATTGTTTATTAAATAACGACGGCAAATTTGCTGTTTGTGTTGCTTCTGTAATTGGACTGCCATCACCTGGTCTTTTAAGACTTAACAATCTTTCAATCCCGTTAGCAGCATATGTGTGAACAACACGTGATGTGCTACCAAGTAATCTTACTAATGGTCCCATTGTAGCAAGTACCATTTGTGCTGGTAATACGCTTCGAAAGACGGTAGCAAATTTAATAGCATCTGCTTTTAATACAGGTGAAGAACCACTATTGATATCTTTTCCTCCGTTACAATCTAATTCAGGTAATATTTGTGTTGTAAAAAAATTATCAATTGGTACTAATTCATTCACACTTGTTGCGCCTTGTGATCTTGTCTTACCCTTTGCACCTAATGCTAGAAAAAGTGTCAAACCAGCATCCTTTTCTTTCCAAAATTCAGTTGGGTTACTACCATATTTGGTCAATAAGGAGTTTATGTAGCCACCACACAATAGTGTCACTTCTTTTTTAAACAATACGCATAAACCTGATACCTGAATAGAGTATGAAAATAAATATTTTTTTTAGTATAATGAAAATAAAATATCAAAACTAATTTTTTTACTAAATGATAACAAAAAGAAAAAGAATAACCTACTAAATCGCATGCAGCCCTTCTTCTGGATTCACCATCAGCACCTTCCATATCATTACGTATATATTCGACTGGATTATCTTCAAAATTTTCTTCATCGACAACTTGTAAACGTAAGCATGGTATAACCACACTTTCACAGATAGCTTTTATAAACCCATCTTGTTCAAACAATGATTTATTCCATGGTTTACGAACGGTCGATGTAAAAAATTTTAATGCAGTAGTAACAACACCATCGTATCTTGGTACTTGTTGAACATGTGTTAGTAATGTCCAAATGTTTTTTGTAAAAGATGGCATAAATGGTTGAAATTCTTCCTCATACTTTTCAGAGTACAATACTAAATTATCAATAATTGCGCTTTGTACTTTTTCAATTGGACTTGGTTCATCATCTGAAGTTATTGATGCAAGGTGTTGACAATTTTCTACTTTTAAATCTGGTTGCATTAATGTTGAAAATATAGTCATCCATTCATTAATGTTATCTTCAAAAAATTCTGGTAAATCTTGCCAATTCAATGAATAGAAAATTCGTAATAATGTACGTATACCAATTAAGCAACATTCAAATGGATGTTTACCTGAGCCTTGTTGATATGGTAATTTTGCAAGTGTTGGTAATTGTTGTAACAAATATTTTGTATGTTTTAACATTGGTCCACAAAATAATTTAAAGATATAATTTAATTGAGTAAATAATGCATCACTTTTACCAACATAACGAAATCTTTTAAAAATGGAGTTGGCTGTTTCAAGAACACCATTGTAAACACTCCAATTATTGCTTTGCATTGCTGCTGCTAAACGGCCTATTAAATCAGGTAACAATTCTCTCCATCGATCTGGAAAGTCATAAGTTGATATAATACGTAAAGCTTCAGCTAATTGTGACATGACAGATGGATTAGCAGAACACATTAATCCAACCAAATGTTGTCTTATTGTAGCTTTGTCGTTTTCTTGAACGGCGACACCAAGTGAACTATCATTGTGTTCTGGATCCCAACCATGTTTTACATAATTTTTAAATTGGACAGCTGCCGCTTGTTTAATATGTCGGGGTTGATTTGTATTTGCACTCATAATATTGACGAGAACACCTACAAAACCAGGTGCTTGCGTTGCTTGCTTTAAATGCGATTCTGCTTGCTTCACAGTCTCTGTGTTAGGCGAAAGAGATGCCTCCAAGCATTGAATCAAAGCTGCTTCCATTATTGAATTCAATGTAGTATGTAAACGTTGCTTATACTTTTAACTTTTAATCAAAAGTTGAATTTTCGAAGTTTGGAAGTTTGGACAAGTTCCTCTGTGGTTTTCTGAGAGATGGCAATGGGTGTGATGGGTTGGGCTGTGATGGGTGATGGGTGATGAGTGTGATACGTCGTAGGCCTATATATATATATTCGATATGTATATATATATATATATAGATAGATAGATATTTTGCCTATCACTGACTGATACGTGAGTCTAAATATAAGGGTTCCTACTGTAGGAACAAGGAACAGAGGATTCCGAATATCAAATAGGGTTAGACTCGTACTACTTCGAACTAGTAATGTACGCTAGTAGATTCCTATGAACTACATACAATTCAGGGCCTACCTCGTACACTGATAAAAATCAAAAATTTTAGTTATACCCTGATATGTGTAAGGAAAAGAGTCAGGAAAAGAGTCAGGAAAAGAGTCGGGAAAAGAGTCGGGAAAAGAGTGGCAGTGTAGGAATGATTTTTGTAGAAATTTCAAATTGAGAAACCCGATTTTCTGAATTTTCAGAATTTTAAAGAAGGTTTTATATCGATCTAAAACAAAAAATCAAAAAATCAAAAAATCAAAATTGGAAATGAATCTTGGTAATTTCAAGTTCGGAACAAGGGCAACACGGCAACACAACACCCCAGAAACACTGCTTTGAACTGCTGGGTGTAAAAGACAGCCTCACTGCTTATTTTTTCATTCATCAGTTGGAACCAATATCAGCATGAAGCATCGAATTGGATTCAGAAAACTTGGGAAGACAACGAAGCATCGAAAGGCTATGTTACGCAATATGGTGACTTCACTCATTCATCATGAAAGAATTACAACAACAGTACCAAAAGCGAAGGAATTAAGAAGAAAAGCCGAACAAATGGTTACACTTGGTAAAAAGGGTGACTTGGCAGCAAGAAGGAGGGCAGCTTCCTATTTGAGGGATCAACGCTCACTCTCTAAGCTGTTTACAGTGTTGGCGGATAGATACGAGGATCGGGAGGGTGGTTACACGCGAATTCTGAAGAGTGGTACAAGATACGGTGATATGGCAAATATGGCAATCATTGAATATGTTGATAGGCCAGGTGAAATTAGGGTAGCAAAAAGACCATGGGAGCCAATGTTGGCCAAGGAAGTGGATGAAGAGTGAATGGGGCGATATAAGTTACCAAGGCCGATAGTTGGAGAAACATTTTACAAGTAGTTTGAACATATCAACATCGTATTTATTAATACTTTGTTAAAGAGTTTTTTTTTTTTTTTTTAAATTCTTGAAAGAAAGACTGCCAAGAAACCAAGAGCCAACAACAATGAAAACAAAGCAAAGCATGCCTTGATCTGCCTTCCTGGATAGGTACAGCCTCTAGTTTACGTACTAATAATTTAAGAGCATAATTAACAAAAAATACCAAGGTGTTTGAAAGTATACTTTATTGTACATTACTTGAAACCTCTTTAAGGTCTACTTAATTCGATTTTATTTCCCATACCTTTTTGTTTTGGACTGTAATAATACAACACTTTTGGCACATCACAATTTGCTATTAATACAACTGTTGTATTGTCCGTTCCCATATGTACTGTCTTAATATTTTTGTACATTGTACCACCATCCATGTGCGTACCATCTGGATACTCACTCAGACGAAGTGGGTGATTTGTACCTTCCAGTGTTGTCAAAGGTTGAAAAACATACACACCACCCAACATAATGGTTATACTACTACTACCATCTACTTCACCATTAATAACATACCTTGGTGCACCATATACATATGTTGTATTATATGAAAATATGGTAGCGTTTTGCAACATGGAAACATGTACACCTGGTAAACCACCAGTGGCAGTAGTAACAGCAGCAGCAACCACCGATGATGCAGTCGTACCCTCCTTGTCATTTGCCAATGTAGCCTCGGGCAATGTTGAGACACCCTCTGACGGTATATTGGATGGCACAGTAGAAAAGCACGACCAACCGAGCACTTCAACAGTACCGTCATAGCCATCGCTCTTCGTTCCACTAAATCCATCGGGTGCATTGCTGTAACTGCATTCTGCTGCACATAATCTGATCGATGCACTGGATGACTTCGTGTTCGATGAGACACCACTTCTAGAAGAACCTGTACCAGAAGGATTGCTTTCGTAACACAAACATGTGTTGACATGTTTTCCCATGTACGCTTTGCAAATATTTAGATCCTGTTTAACTGCAGTGGAGACGGTACCAACCGAAGGTGGCGCCGATGCAAACGCTGCTTCTAAAGCGAGTGCAGAAAGAGTCACTCCCTCAGTACTGGAAGTGGTGGTGGTGGTAGTGGTAGTAGAAGTGGAAGTGGTGGATGTGCTCACAACTTCATCGACGATGGAAACAATACCACCCATGCGATTAGATGAGCTTGATTGGAAAGAGAGGCTATTGGGTGTATTGGGTGTGTACTTCCTTGGTGTTAGCTTGCCAACCGTAAAGACTACTATTCCAACAACACTTGTAACACCTGGATATGTTAATTCATTTGTATGTGGACCATACAATAAAACTCTTTCATTTGTTAAGTAAAATCTTAATGGATGACCATTATTTGATGAATCACTTGTTTGATCAAATATGTATGTTTTACCTCTTATCATAATAAAAGAGGATGCCTCGACATTATTAAAATAATACGAATATGGGCTTGCATTAGGCATACTACTTGGATGATATGGATTGGATAATGTTTTCAGTTTAACTGTTACTTTAACAACTTCAGTCATACTGTTGTAAAAATTTATTTCACCACCCATACCATATTCTGATGGGCATGAAAATGTTAATTGTTCGTCTGGATTGACTGGTCCGTTATTAGAGGAAGCCGTTCTTGGTGATAAAGAATCAGCTCGAAATTCAGCAAATAAATAATTGTTGGATGCAGTTGGAATTGTGTATGATACATCACCACCAACATACTTGATTAAATTATCGATACCACTTGCACGACGGTAAATGTAAAATGGGTATGAACTGTATGTTTTTGAATTCATAAAAAATCGGTATGTCAATCCTCTCATCATGTAAAAGTTGGCACTTTCTTCACCGTTCAAATAAAAGCTATACATTGATGTAGTTCCACTATCATGATAGTTTGGATGTCTTGGATGATTCACAGTCTTTTTTTCTACTGTTACAACAACATCAATTACTTTTCTAACAACGGAACCAATTGTTTTAGATCCATCAATTGATCCATCTATATTGGTTGCTGGTGTTACAACTTGCTCGGTCACTTTGGATGCAACATCACACATTTTCAAACTTTTATGATGCATAGCGCTGTTCGTGGTATCCATATCGTTAATAAAAGTAGTGTTTACAATCGGGCATTTTTTAGATAATGCTCTCCCTTTTGCTACACCCAAGCCTCTTCCACCACGAAAACATCCGACAGTATAGGGTGGGGATGGTGTCATGTGGTACACATAACGACCATCCGTCGGCCTCACACGTCCATTACACGCATCCAATCTTGTAGTAGCATTTGGATACTCCGATGTAGGAAAACTACCACCCCATCGAAGAAGTTGACCGCTCTCATCATAAGGACCATAAATTGGGACACCATCCAATGCCCATCCAATTAATGGTGATGGTGAAACAGTTACATTTGTTATTGATGATTGAGATTGCTCTGGCCAACTGTTCACCCAATTTAAAAGGCTTGAAGAATGATTGATATCTCTCAAACGGTGCCATGTCGATCTTGGTGGGTAAGTGGCACCAAGAAGTTCGAATAGGCATAATGGAGTTGTATGATAGTGGTAGCGTCCTAATTCATCAGATTGACCAAAACATTGATCGAATGCTTCTGACATAATAGCATCTTTCTTATTGGCTGTCAATGGGTTGTAAAGAAAGGCACCATCGACTGAAATACCAACTGGACCACCAAAGGATGGAATAGGTTCTTGAAGTAGTGGTGTAGAAACATCAAGATGTGGTATTTCAACTGTATACTGTTGATACATTGCATCATGTGGACTCATGGAATTGTCTACATTATGACTTGGGCAGCCAGATGTTGTAATTTTTATTGTTGAATAAATCTCATTTGTTGTCTTTATCGATGTTGTTGTTGTTTGAATTTTTGGATTCATACAAAAATTGTTAGAAGCAGTAGGAACATATCCAGGTGGACATGCAATATACTCTAATGATTTTGTTTTAGTAGAAGAAGAGGTGGAGGAAGAATCTGTAAATGTTGCACTTGTTGGTTTTGATGGTAATAAAATGTTTTCATTTAATTGATGCATATTTTTTTGTGAATTCAAATTGTTAACACGTCGAAGAAGTGTAACAGAGGAACAAGCGTCGCTGCATGCATCTGGAAGTACTCCATCGCAACTACATGGACATTGGTGAGATGTTAGTGTGGGTAACCAATCCCATGCTGGGCATGCATCTGCTGTAATTGCCAATGTAGGTGACGCAACGTTTGATAAATGGTTTCCATATTGTTGACCACCATTATTGTTGATAATGGTTGTAGTGGTTGTGCTCGCAAGAGGAGTGGATATGCAGGAATCTGTTGGCGGTGGTGGGGGTGCAGTTGCACCACCTATTTGTAAACATAGTGCTGCCCTTGCGATGAAATTCGTGGGTCTAACGTGACCAACATCATCCCCATACATGTAAAGTGTTGATGAGTGGCCGTTTGAATTGAGTGCTGTGCACATCGCTTGATGAAGTGTTGGTGGTGAAATTGTATCACCAGTTGATGCAAAGGCACAGTGTTTGAAGGTCCTTCCAATAGAGAGTGCAGGAAGAACCTTCACTGGATAATACATACAGTCCGCACACTCACCTGCACCGTCGTCTAAGATGATACCATCACCCTTTCTCTTGTATCCATGACCTCCTGCTTGAACCATCCCACTAACAGACGAAGGAAAGCAAAATGCAACATATGCAGCAAAATTTGAACCTTCCCCATAACCAGCAAGGTATAAACGATCAATACTGAGTGCAATATTTGTGTTTGGCTGTGTCTGGCCGACTGATGTTGCTTGAAGGTAATCCGATACTCTCTTTGTACGTACGTACTTGAATATTTGTTCAATATAAGGTTTTTCAACGTTTGCTTGGGAACTAGTACATGGGTTGGCATTGTTGTCATTGACAATACCGTAGTTTCCGAACCTCCAATTTCCTGGGTCTGCTGCTTCTGCACATACTAGTGCAAATCCATCACGATAGGCCTGTCTCACGAACTCACTTCCAACACGACCACATTCAATTGCATCCTCACCTCTGTCATGAAAATAGACTATTACAGGTGTCGGTGAAGGTGCAGTCTCTGGTCTATAAACTGTAAAACATCTTGTTTCACCTGTGCTGGTTGTGATACTTCGAGTTTCACCAGCAATTGGAACAGACGTAACACAAGCTGAATTCTCTCTGCGGTGGTTGGAGTAGGTTGGTGTCAATAGCTGAAACAACCCCAACAGCAGTAGCAACAACATTGTATAACTGTGATTGTTACACACTGTGATTGATTGTTCATAATCGAGGTTTGAATGTGATTGGTCAGTGTTCGGAAATTCGGAGATGTGAGAATGTGAGAATGTTTGACACTCATCATGTGGTGCCGGTGACTGTTTTTTGTACGACAGACCAGCAGACGAGGTACGAGGTACGCGTAGCCGCGTAGGTACTAGGTACCTCGTATTTATGCCTATCGAAGTAACTTCGTATTTAGGAATTCAATATAATAATCTCTGAAATATCAGAAATACGAGTACAACAGTAGTAGTTCCTACAGTGATGAAGTAGTAGTACAGCACAGTAGGAACCTCGTGCTCTCTCTCATCCTACGAGTATCTCTCCTACTGAATGAAATACTATTATAAGAGTATATATATATTATATATATATATACTTGGTATACTAATACTCGTATTTAAATATACTGTATATTCGAACATTCGCTCTGCTTAGAGGCGCTAAAAGCGCTAAAAGCGCTATAAGCGCACTGTTTTTCAATAGGACATAACATAACGAAAAAACATCTAAATGACTCCATACATTAATTAGAACGACTAGGCCTAGTATTAATACCTACCAGTAGGAACCTACAGTAGGAACCGCTGAAAATCTTTTATTTGACTATTTCGAACTGAACTGCTGTGTGCTGTGTGCTGTGTGCTGTGCTGCAACGTTGATCAAAAGTAAAATTCCCCGTAAAATTAAATTCCCCATACTGTAGCTACTGAAATCAGATCTTAGATGTCTTAGTCAAGGAACATATATACTGTATATATAATTATATATATATATATACTTATATAAACATCTCGGATTGGGATCTAAATTTCTCTCTAGAAAAGACTGTGTTACAGAAAGCTTACAGGTAAAATGAAAATGGTACAATTTTAATTTATGAATTTGAACATCACATCATAGGCATTATAGGTTCACATTGTTGAAAGTAATTGAACAAATGGGAAGATGTACTTAATATGTATTACTTCCCTTTACTTTTGCTTTCTCTTCCCCTTTCATTTTCTTCCCATTCAAGATTGGATTTCAATCCGACACCCATTTGGACAAAAATTATACCCAATGATATTATCAATACTACATTCATTACAGAATATGTTCTTACTATGCAACAACAAAATATTGTTGGAACACCTAATCGGCGTTCGACTCGAAATGGTTGGCGAATGAATCTAGTTGATCATGACGAAGAAAATCCAATGTTTTTCAACCTTTTTAAATCTGTGAAATCATTTTATAGAACAGCCATTCAAGAACTTGGATGGTCGAAAGTTCAATCAATTAAGTTAATCATGAAAATGTGGATAAATGTTCTCAACCCAGGTGGACTAAACGTTCGTCACAATCATCCCAATTGTCATTTATCAGGTGTATTTTATATTCGTACACCACCTGGTTCGGGTATTTTGAGAATTTATTCACCTCAACGTTTTCCTGATAGTATGGATTCACTTACGCCTGAATTTAGATTGAAAATTCCACTTAAAAATGGTGGTAATAGATTAAGTTCAAATAGAATTGATGTACAAATAAAACCAGGATTACTTGTCTTATTTCCATCTTACCTTGTTCATGAAGTAATTGCTAGCAAAGCTGACACAAAACGGATATCGTTTGCGTTTAATATATCACCTGTGTTGCCATCAGTTTCTTCTGAGGGTTCCAATGACATTAGAAGTGCTAGTACAAATAGTAGAGATATTGATAATGGTACTGTTTGTAAGGATACCTCAGCAACAAGAATGATTTTTTCATCAAATTCACATCTTGATATGAGAGCCTGGGCGACGAATATAGAGAAGCAGAAGGAAACATTCGATCTTTGATTAAAAAAAGAATTTTTTGAATGTTGTTACAAACTTTAAAAAATGTAATTATGAGAAAACACACATTCACAAATACCGTGGTATATTTAGATATAAAATCTTCATTTCGTCGGTATTAAACATGTTAAGTCGTGACATCTCTTCAATGGATTTGTTCACGATGCTGAAACAAAGAAAGTTAATATAGTTCCTATATTATTATTAGTACAGTATATTGTAAAATAATATAAACTTCGGCTTTACCTTTTTTTTCTTACATATATTATTATTCGTATTTAAACATCTATGTATGTATGATGTGTGAATATATTAAACGGATCACGGATACCCTATGGAACCTTTTGGATAATGATTTGTAAAAGCAGATTTTCCATTTAATTTGGAATCAAATTTCTCGGTACTTTGCGGCACACGTTAGTCAACGTTCGTTTTTCGCAGACTTCATCATCGTTGCACCATTCATCAGATAATGGCCAAACCGGAGTTCCACAAGCTCTATTCCCACTACCTTTTTTACCTGTGCATAGTCGCTCCAGAAATTATAATTAATATCTTTGATCGAAGCAAACGATCCATCATCATAAGAAGACAGACATAGAAGAGTGTATAGAGAGTAATTACGCAGTTTATATGAATGGTCAACGTACAGCTATGAATATGTTTACTACATATATTGGTGAATCGTTACCAGGTTACCAACGCATTTTATTTCAAACTAGCATTTGCCATTGCATTCGAAAGTGTTGTATCATCATCATCATCAGTAATTTTATTTGTATTCGTTGTCGTAGTAGCAGCATCAGTCTTAGTGGTAGTCTGTCCTTCTTCCCCTTCTTCCATTCTTTCTTTATTGAATGCCGCATCAAATCTCTCATTTCCTTCTTTTATAAGTAAATCGAATTCCTCAGTCCAACCAAGTAACTCAACAAATTCACGTACAGTATCGTCACAATTGCCACTTGCAAATACATCACGATAATTACAACTTCTTTTTTCACCACTATCACTTTCATCTTCACCAAAATTAAACCAAAATCCTTCGTCAACAACTTCTTCATCATCCTCATCGCGTAAATGTGACATTGTTTCTTCCGATTTATCATTATTAGAGTCACTATTGCTCAAGTCAGCAGCACTTTGTTTCATCATTTCTGACATTTTAAATTTATTTGCAATATGTACTGGTTCACGATTAAACAACACTCTTGGTACCCAAGGACCAACCATATCAGGTAATCTACCTACAGGATATACTTTTAAACTTGTACCCATTACTAAAAGAAGGTCACACCTTTGTGCATCCGGTACAACTAAATTTTCAAACCTTGGTGGCAAACTTTCGCCAAAAAATGTAATATCTGGTTTCACAATACCATCACACTCTTCACATCTAGGAATTGGTATATTGGGTCGATCTTCATCTTCCAATGTTATTTCCTTTTGAACGAATAATTTGGATTCCATCCACTGTTGGCTATACGTATGATTGCAGCGTCTGCATGTTGCAGTCGAAAAGTTGCCATGACAAGCTACATATTTATTTTCAGGTAAACCAGCGACTGATTCCAATGTATCAATATTTTGGGTAAACACTCTTCTCAGAACTTTTTTTTGCTCCAACAACGTGAGAAAATAATGTGTTGGTGTTGGTCGAAATTTTCCTGGAAACAATTCACCAGCCAAACGAAAAAATGGATAAGGGTTTTGATCAAAGAAATCAATGTCAAATATTGCCTCGGGTGATGGTAAGTTATACTTGCCCAGATTATCATACAAACCAGAACCAGGTGAACGAAAATCTGGGATGCCAGCAGATACCGATATGCCAGCACCTGCTAACACAATAATTTGATCAAATTCACCATCTTTAATTTTCTTAGCAACATGTTCTAAGCTTGGTGTTTCTGTATCATCTTCACGAAGACAATCACGATGTTCGTCAAAGGTAGAAACTGTTCGCAGTGACTCGCTGTTTCCCATTACGAGTTTAATGTTGATAATTTGGAGTGTGGGAAGATATAAACGTATATACCTGTACACAGGATATCAGGATATCAGTTTATAAGTTTCAAGTTCTTGAAAGTTCAGAAAGTTCTGAAGAAAAGTGTGAACCAGGATCAGGACAGGATTGTGAGGTGAGGTATATCGAA
>JACKZZ010019510.1_pt1 | contig 42558 bp, 23 predicted proteins | sample 8027871 | NCBI WGS metagenome assembly JACKZZ01 (sample SAMN15724774, study PRJNA655200) | protist metagenome | isolation source: fluorescence activated cell sorting (FACS) single amplified genomes of... | place: USA: West Boothbay Harbor, Gulf of Maine | collected 2000-07-19
GATCGATCAATACATATTGCTACTGCTTCTTGTATGAATGTGGAAGGTGCTTCGTTGTTGATTTTTTCTGCTTCGTTGTTGTTGGTAATATTATTTGTAGGATTATTATTATTATTATTATTCATATTGTCTGAATTAGATGTTGTTTTTTTGGTTGAATTACCATTATCATCATCTTTTTTCATAGAAAATTCGTGTTTATTTTTTTCCGCACTAATAGCCATTAACGCTATCATTGCTTTTTTTTTTGGAATTAACTTTAAATCTTGTGCTGCATTTGAAGCCATTCCATGATCAACTAATTTTAAATCTTCCATTGTTATTGCACCTAAATTATTAATTATAATTGTTGCATCCTTTTTTGATAATGTTTGCATTAAATATTCCATTGCATTTAATGTTGTAGTATTACTTTTTTTTTCAGTTGTATCTATAGCAAGATCCATCCATTGATCTGTGTTGTTATTGTTTTCATCTTTGTTGATATTGGTTGTTATTGTTGTCATTTTTGTTTTATGTTGTATTATTATTTTTTTTTACGTTTTGTCTTTTAGTGCAGTAGACCTTCTCTTTCCTTCTCTTTCCTTCATCTTTTTATTGTCTTTTTATTGTGCGAGTTTCTGTCTGGGATGAAGTTACGAGTTGTTGTCATTTTTCAAATACCTATTATATCGTAGTAATATATACTTGAACATGATATTAGAATACGGAAGGTAGTGTTATTTTCATGTTAAATCAATAACATCGAAATAACATTATAATGGAAATATATACCGTATATTTTATACTTAAAACACATGAAATTTAGATAATATTTGCAACTATAAATATTGTTAAATAGGAAGTGCATAATAGACCATATATGTAGATGAATAAATCGGATATTTGATTTTCTTAAATTTATTGAAGTTAGCCCTCAAAAGTGATATATTGGGAAAATAACAACTTTTTTAGGAATTCTTGGTTAACAACTTATAGAATAGAAATACGAAATACACATACATGTTTTACACAAAATATATACTATTTTGGCGACTACAAAACTTTATAATCAACACCACGGAATGTTAATGTACGTGAAAAATCATCCACATTGTTTTCTTCTTCTTCATTATCATCCCTCTCATCATCCTCATCATCAACACTACTATTACTTTTATTAATAATCGTTAGGTTATCAACATCATTATTATACGTTTCGATAGTACCAGTATCATCATCATTTGTAAATGTTTTAAAAACAGTTGTTTCAATATTATCATCATCCATCATGACTTGATATTTTCCTTCATATTGCGATTGGTCATTTTCATTTCGTACATTTATTGTCTTATCATCTTCAACAACAATTACTTGTTCTTCTTCTTCTTCTTCTTTCGAATTAACTTCATATTCTACTAAATCTTCACCTTCCGTATCATCATTTAATAAAACACAATGTGTATTATATATTGGTATAATTTCATCTTCATCTTCTAACGTATTATTATTTGTATCATCATCGTCGTTATTATTATTTTCTTTTCCTTCTTTTATAACACAATCATGTTCTTGTATTTTTTCTTCTACAACATCATCATCGTCAATAATATCATCATCCAATTCTACATCATCAACTAATATATTATCTGTTGCAATGAATGATTGTGCTTTAATATTATTACTATTATTTTCACCTTCATAATTCCCTTCGTTGTCGCTTTTCTTACTATTATCTTCTTCTTCCTCTTCCATCATTAATGCACGTAATTCTTTTACCGTTGGGCGTCTACTATTATTTCCATTTTCATTTGCTTTACTACCAAGTTTTAAATAATTATTACGTTGATATTTCATTTGACTTTTTTTTAATATTGGTACTGCAACATTATCAATATCGGTTTTCCATTTTCTACGTTGTTGATTTTGTTGTTGTTGATCTACATTTTTTATACGTTTTAATGGTGGTGATTTATTATTATTATTACTACCACCACTATTATTATTATTAATCATTTCGGTTGGTAATGCAGCTAATATTCGAGTTTGTGTACGTCCACGTACTCTACCACCACGTATATTACCAGCTAATTTATCATTATTATTATTACCTTTATTTAATGTAAATTTATGATGCTGTGTTTTCTCATTTCCATCCCCACCATCATTTGTTACTTTCATATATTTTAAATATTCTTTACCTTTACTTTCAATAAATGGTATATCCATATTTAATTCCTTGCTTTTATCTATCACACATTTACGATTAAACAATTTATTTAATGTTAAACGTTTTTTCATATCTTTAATTAACATGTCTTTCACTAGAATACGTAAATCGTGTGAATAATCCATGCATATTGGTTCATATTTACCACGCATGATTTTTAATACTAATGCACCTTGATTAGTAGCATCAAATGGATGTTTAAATGTACAACATTCATATAATATACAACCTAATGCCCATACATCACTTTGTTTATTATATGGTTTATTTGCACATAATTCAGGTGATAAATAATATGGTGTACCAACAACTGATGCCGCATAACTTTTTGTACTATTTAACATCTTTGCAACACCTAAATCACCAATTTTTAATGATGGTATATCATTATTATGTTGTCCAAATGCAGATGTTTTTATATTATTATTATTATTACTATTGCTAGATGATGATGATAAAAATATATTTGCAGTTTTCATATCACGATGTAATATTTTTTGTGTATGTAAATAATATAAACCACTTGCCATTTCTAATAAAAATTTCCATATAACATTTTCAGATAATAAATTGTTATGATATACTGCTTCATCGACGGTATGTAAATGGCTTGTACTGGAATAATTATTATTGAAATTACGTTTAGAATGATTTGTTAAATATTGTTGTAAATCACCTTTATTGCAATATTCCATGATAATATTTAAAGTTGTTTTATCAATAAAAGAATCATAATATTTTACAATATATTTATTTGATAACGATGCCATTATTTTACATTCGTTGACTGCATCATATTGTTCTTCTTTTGTCATCTGTTGCAATTGTATTTGTTTCATAACATATACTTTTTTTTTCTTCTTCTTCTTCTTCTTTTGTTTTTTAGAAGTTTTATTATCAATAATATTAGTTTTATTTAATACTAAACGTTCTACTTTATATACTAAACCATATGAACCTTGTCCTAATGTTGATAATATATGAAAATCTTCTAACGTTGAGATGGACATGATGATTAAAAATGAATGTCGTTCAAAAAAAAATATTAACAAAAAATGAAAAAAGACAACGTATTGGATTAATTTATTCGTTATATAATTATAATACTATCCTTTGTATGAATCTGTGTCCGAAAGGATGGAATATATGTACATATACATATTGATGAATGGTGCAATGTATTAGTGATATATTTTGTTGCTTCAAATCTCAAAATTAGGGGATAACCAACCAAGCCTACGTCCATGCTATTGCAGCAGCTATTCCTCTTTCAAAAACAAAGACGCCCGTTGGGATTCGCAAAAACAATTATTTCAGATGAGAATTCTTCATATTAGTACAGTATTTAGTAAACTAAAGCATATATATCTCCCTATTTATTAGACCTCTTCATATAGGATAAGAGAAATTAAAATAAGCCTTTACAAAAAAAAAACAAAAAATAACCTGTGTATTCACCTGCAATAGAGGTATATACACTACATAGCATTGTAATGGTATTACCATATTCTATATTTATTTGGTCCACCACTTCGTACTTATTATATACTTAAAACTGAAATACATTCTATCAAACATATACAATGGTATGTCTATGCATATATAAATAGCAGGTGAATACGAGGGATGAGAGATGGGCCAGGTTTTTGAACCCCAATAGGAACATAGGAACATAGAGGGTAGACTAGCAGGTATAGTACAAAATAATATAGACGTTATAAAAAAATGATGGACGAGAGGAAAAAATGAAAACAATGTGATTATTGAGGGGATATATATCCATACGTGTGGAGACGTGTGGAGAGGCGTGGAGTGAAAACAATCATATATATATTAATTTGATAATATTATTGTAGAGTGTATAGAATATATTTCTTGTGTTGTTTTCTTTGTAGGATTTTGTGTCTTTGTACTACATTTTGTTTATATATAAGATAGAATCGTCAATTTTTTTTGTAGCTAATCCATTGTAACATATTTATTTACTTAGATACATCCCAAAAAAAAAATGCCATTATATGGAACATCCAAATATTGGGAAACACATTATACAAATGATGATGATGAAACATACGATTGGTTATTAACTTTTCCAAAATTACGTAGTATATTAGTAGAACATGCAGGTACATCATCGTTAAGCAAACGCAGTCGATTGCAAATTTTAATTGTTGGTTGTGGTAAATCAACTATGCCAGAACAAATGTATGATGCTGGTTGGAAAACAATGCATGCTATTGATATATCGAAAACAGTTATACAACATATGAAAAAACGACAAATTAATCGTAAAAATGGTAAACGTGGAAGAAAAGGACTAACCTTTCAACTACAAGATGCATTGAAATTATCGAAAAACAATCAATTTCATGAAAAATATGATTTTATATTTGAAAAATCAACATTTGATGCATTATTATGTACAAGAAATGAAAGTACATTAACAATTAAATTATATTTAGAAAATATATATCATAGTTTAAAATTTGGTGGTACCTTTATGATCATATCATTAGGACCACCAAAACGTCGATTATCAAAATTAAAACAACCTGGATTGGATTGGCAAATTATCGTAAATGAAATACCAAAACCAAATATGGATGGATTTAATGTACGTGATGATGATGAACGTTACATTTTTGTATATATATTGACTAAAAAATTACAAACGGATTTTAAAGTTGCATCTACAAAAATAATTGAAGAAGTCGAGGAACCACCATTAAATCCAGATGCAATTGATGTATTTGAATGGCCTGGTGAAGTTGAAGCAAGACGTAAAAAATATTTAACCGATTTAAAAACAAAATTATTACCAGTGGAAGTATATAAAACTATCAATGAAGCAAAACAGAAACGTAAAGAAGTTTTGAAGCAATTGAAATTGAAATTGTTACCATGTTCGTAAAATAAATAAAATTACCGCAAGATGGAGAGAGAGAGTGTGTGTGTTTAAATTAATGATGGTTAAAATCTACGAAGTTCGTACGTAACTTATAAATAAAATTTTACGAATTCGTATAATAATTTTAACTTCCCGTGCTAATTTTCAACGCACACTTCTTTTTTTATTCTCTTTTACTCATCACCATCACCATCATCATCATCCTCACCAATTGAATTATCAAAACTACTTTCCCCATCGTTATCATCATCTGAACTTTCCTCCTCATCATCATCATCGTAACCATGTTTAATTTTCAATGAACGTATAGCAGCAATTAAACGACGTCTTTCTTGTTGTCGATGCACACCAAGATCTTCTTTTAAATCTTCATCATTCACTTCTAGTAACAATGCACCATCAACATCATGATATTTAAATTTCTTTTGTACCGTTGCACTAACACCAACACTGGATAACCATTGAACGACTTGCGTTGTACCTTTATATATGTGTGTGTATTTACGTTTGTTAGTAAAAAAAAAATCATAGTGAAAAAAGACAAATATGAATATATATATACTTACTCCATGATCTTGGTGGTGTTTTTTCAAAACTTCGTCTTGTTGTAGAAGTTAATGCAGAAGCAGAGGTTACATCCATATTTGTCGGTTTAGATATAGCTGTATTACTACTACTACTACTACTACTACCAGTAGTAGATTTCAATTTATCATTATTATTATTATTATCTTTCACATCAGGTTGCTTCTTCTCACCTTTCTTTACTGTTGCAGTAGCAGCTTTTGATGACGATGTATTTTTTTGACAACTACTTTCATGTTTTACAATATCACGTGCAATAATTTGCATTGAACAATATTGACATTTACGTGGTTCCCAATCACATTTATGTGGTTCATTTACCATTTGATCACAATGTTTGCATTTAAATTTATATTTCTTTGCACCACCTCCAACACTAGAGTTACTTCCACTTGATGATGATAAGGATGAGGCTTTTGGAACTGGTATACAAACTGTTTTTGCTGGTGGACTATTTTGACGTATTTTTTCACGTGCTTTTGCTTTGATATTTTTATATGTTTGTACAATATCTTCATCATCACTACTGCTGCTGCTGCTGCTACTACTGGAAGATGATGAAGATGTACTCACATTTAAACTATTTTGTCTTGGATTTATAATTACTTTGCTACCACTCGTTGTACTTTTTGTTTTTGTTGCTGCTTTTACATCATTTGCTTCATTAATAACTTTTTTCATAACATCATTAATTGCTTCTGTTTTATCACTTTTATTTTTACCACCCGCGTTACCACTAGTAGCACCATCTTTTGGTCGTTTATCACAAAATTTTTCATGTGTTGTAATTTGACGAGCCATTCTACCTTTACCACAAAATTTACAAGTAACAATACGACATGTACATGTTTTTTTATGTTCATTTAATAAATTACCTGGGAATTTACGTAAACAATATGGACATTGTTTTTTTGGTGCAGGTTTTGTTGGTTTTGCTGGTGATTCTTCTTCATCATTATTATTATTATTATTATTCTTTGTCGTTGTTCCAGTAGCAGTAGTAGTATTAACACCACCTGATGCTTTATTTTTACCACTTACATCTTTACCTGGTGTTTGATTATTAATAGCTTTTGCTTTTAATTCCATTTCCTTTAAACGTGTACGTACTCGTTCAACTTCTTCATTCACAGGTTTTGTTGATGCTTTCTTTTTTGTTTTGTATGATGTTGTTGATGAGCTAGTAGTTGATTTCTTCGATGAAGTTGTTGTTGTAGTGCTACTAGTAGTTGTTTTATTTAATTTATTTTGTTTCAATATTTTTTGTCTTTCTTGTGCCCGTTTTGCTTCTGCGTCAGCACGTTTTGCTTGCGTCATTCTCATACTTTGTTTTGTTGTTGTTGATGATGTTGATGCTGTATCTTCTTTTTTATTATTATTATTATTATTGCTAATATTTAAATGTTTATTTGCATTTTTACCACCTTTTGTCAATTGTAATAATGGTTTTGTACTTGCTGGTGGTGGTAATGGTTTACTACTTGATGATTTCTTATTATTAATATTCTTGTTATTAAATTTATTATTAAAATTATCGTTGTTGTTGTTATTATTATTATTATTATTATTACGTTTTGTACCTTCCAATGAATCAATTTCTGTCTTGTTGTTATTGTTATTATTACTACTTTTGTTTACATTGACCATCATAGTTTTTGTTTTCATTGGTGTTGCATGAGTAATACGAACACTACCTTTTTTATTATTATTATTAAGATTCCCTTTCTTTGCTTTTGCAAGTTCACTTGGATGTGGTGTAGTTGGTGGTGGTCCAACTGGTCGTACAGCAGTTGCTGCCATCATATGTGCTTTCATTACACGTTCCGTTAAATCTTTAATAATGACATCCCGTTTTTCAATTTCCTTTAACAATGTAGAACGTACATTTTCTAATTCTGCACTCATTTGTTGTGATTCCATTGCACGTAATCGTCGACTATCTTGTCGTTCCATGACCATTGCTTTTGCTACTGCTTGAGTAATTCGTTCTTCGATTGAATCATCGGGTTCCATCGCTTTTTCAACATTATTGTGCATTTGACGTATCTCCGCACGTAATTGATTGTTCACAATACCACGTCTTTGTGCTTCTTCTGCTAATTTACCACCTAAACTAATAACACGTTCATATACTTCATTGATACGTTCTATAATAGCAGTTTCTATTGCATTGCTATTTTCATTGTTGGCATTGTTATTATTAGTAGTATTATTATTTTGCTGCTGTTGTTGTCCATTGTTGTTTTTAAAATCATCTTCTAATTTTGATTTTAATCTTGCCATTGATAATTCAATTTTATCTTCCAATATACGTTCCATTCTACGTTCAATTCTTGTTTCAATAATTTCTAATTGTACATTAGATGGTTGATTATTTGTACCATTATGTATTGTTGATGATATATTACCATTTGATGTATCATTACTTTGATTATTATCATTTAAGAAATATTGTGTTTTACTTTCGACTAATTCAGCACTAGCTTGTGCTTTATGTGCAGCAGACATAGCAGTTGCAGTAGCAGTTGCCACTGCTTGAGATTGTGCTTTTAATGCAGTTTCCATTTGATTACGTAATGGATCAATTGAAGCCATCACTCTGTAAAATATTTATATATATATGTGTGTGTGTGTAAATTGGTTAGTTTTCTATATCGTGTGTCTGTTTTAGTGTATGTATATATTAAAACCTACCGTGCATTGACTTCACCCCTAGTAGAACGTTCTTGTATGGAAACTTGTAATTGTCGTATTGTTTCATCCATTGAAGTCATTGTACGTTTAACATTATCAATATCTAATTCATATCGTATACCACGTTGTGCTAAATGATTCATTTGTGTTTGAACATGTTCAACACCATCACGATATAATAAACATTCATCTTTTATACTTAATATTTGTGCATTCGACGTATCCGTATTACGTTTAATAGATAATATTTCTTCTTCCATTTCTGTTACTGTACGACGTAAATCGTTTGTTAATGCGAACATATGGTGTTGTGCAGATGATGATGACGATATGGTTGTTGAGGTATTGTTACCATTTCTATTTTTTCTACTACTATTGGATGATTTATGCTTTGATTTACGTGTAGTTGAATTGATTTTATTACGTGATATTTTAGTTGTATCTTGTAATATTTTACTATTATTCAATGTTGTATTATTCTTTTTACTTGTTGTACTAGTAGTAGTAGTAGTAGTAGATGTTGGTGTAGCATTTGATGATAATGATGTTGCAGATGTTGTATTCCATGCATGTTTGGATGATAATGGTACTCTACCTTGTTTTAATGTATTACTAGTACGTTCAATAATACTGGATAATTCATCTTCCCATATGGTATCATCATTATTGGATGTATCCGTCATGTTTTATTTTTGATAATATTATATATATTGCCCGTTATATTATTTTAAAAGCTTGTAAAATTAAATAAAAATTATACAAAATGTTGATTCCAAAAATAAAATTAAATTCTAACAAAAACAAAATAAAATTACAAATAAATCGTATATATAAATTAATATGATTTGTTCTCAAGGTTGCAATGTATATATAATATCTTCTTCACTGATATTTCTTTTTATTCCGTATAGATACATACGCTACATATAGTCTACCTCACGCAGCAATCTATATATTTATTTATCTTTCAATATATATGTAGGTTTTCCAATAGTGTGTAGTGTTATTTTAGGTTCCAAAATTAATAACGTTCGATTTTTTTCAGAGGATTTCTACCTTATTAGAAATTAGTATGTACATAGCATAATAATAAATAGCAGGTACATAGCCTCACGATTAGAAATTTTAATAGCAGGTACATAGCACATAGAAATGCGTTAATACTATCTGCCTGGCACATCTACTAAAATCTTAGCTCACACATCCATTCTTGACTCTTGACTCTCCAGACTCCAGACTCTTGACTCCAGACTCTTGACTCCAGACTCCAGAAGACTCCAGACTCTTGACTCCAGACTCCAGACACGTGCGCACCACATCTTTTTAGAAATTATTTTATATTTTTTTTTTCTTTTAACCAAACATCACACCTGGACCTTTCTCAACATCACCAACATTTACATTAAATTTTGTTTTAATTTGATTTTTCAATATAATATCATCCTTTGTATTTAACCACCAATTAATAAATTCTTCTTCGTTAATTCTACCTGTATTATTAATATCCATAATATTAAATATATCATTCAATTCATTTTTCATTTCATCCTGTTTCTTCCTTTTCTTCTTCTTATCATCACTAGTTGTTGATGTTGTTGTTGCATCCGTAATAATATATGGAATTGTTTCTACATCTATTCCTAACATATTTGCTGCTTGGTACATTTCTTTGATATCAATATAACCATTATTATCTATGTCTAAAATTTTAAATATACGTTTTAAATCATGTTTTGTCGTTGCACCAATTGCTGTATGTATATCATCATCATCATCATCATCGTTTTGATTATCCACATTATGAATTTCATTAATTGGTACTGGTCCAGCAAATTCATTTAATTTATGATATGCCATTTCTTTTTGTATTAATAATTCTTGATCATTCCATTCTAAATAAATAGACATTAAATCACCAACTCGATTAATAGCTTGTTTTGCTGCATCTACATTTAAATATGCTAATCGTGTTCTTAAACATAAAAAATCTGCAATCGTGCGAGCATTTTCATATTTACATTGATATTCAACTTCCGACTCAATATATGGATAACCTTCTACTAATGTTTTACCAAATCGTGGCCATGATTTACCACTTGGTTTTGATAAATAACAAACATTAAATGCTTTGGTTCCATATGTATTTGCTAAATGTTTCGCTGTTTCTTCACTAACACCAAATTTTTGAATTAATTTAATCGGTGTATTATTAGTATATTGTTTTCCACCACCTATTAATGGTATATTTAATGTATTGCATTTATTTAATGGTTGTGTAAATTTATCTTGATTGTTTTTTACTACAGCATCAATAACATCTTCCGCCATTTCCCGATACGTTGTCCATTTTCCACCTGTAATAAATGTAATATTTGTTACTGGATTTGTTGATATTACATGATCTCTACTGATTGGTGCATCTGCTGCTGCATGTGGATCAGATGCTAATGGACGAAATCCTTGCCATGCCGATAAGACATCAGAACGCCTTACGATTAAATCATTACTTAAATATTTTTCCACTTCACGTAACATCCATTGTATTTCTTCCTCTGGTGGTCGTGGTGTAGATACTGGTTTACCTTTGCGATCGGTTGTACCGACTAATGTAGAACCAAGCCATGGTAAGAAAAATAAAAATCGTCCATCACTTGTATTAATATCTAATAAACCAATATCATTGATATAATATCCGGGTAAAATAATATGTGTACCTGCTGCACCATTTACTGCTGATTTTGCATTTGGATCTTCTTTTAATCTTAATTCATCAGTAAATGGACCACCAGCAAAGATAATAGATTTTGCATAAATATTAAATTCTGTATTAGTCAATGTATCTATGCATTTAATACCAATGGCGTGTTTGTTATTATTATTATTATTAGTAGTAGTATTGTTAGTATTGTTACTGTTGTTGTGGTTTGTCATCTCCTCTTCCCAATCATCATCGTACAAAACATCAAGCATCTTTACATAATTTAAACATATTGCACCATGTTGTATAGCAGTCAATGCAATGGATAAACATGTACGTGCATCATTATGCATTCCTTCATAAAAACATTGTACATATTTAAAATTATCATTATCTAATTGTGGAAACTTTCGTTTTGCACGATTTTTAAAAATCACATGAGATGGTGGACATTGAAATTTACCAAGTGAATCATAAAATTTCATAACAAATGGTAATAATAATGGTAATAAACCAAATAATGGATGATTCATTGGTGGTGGTGATATGAACCAACTTTTTATTGGTACGGCAATTGGCATCCAATGTGTTAAATGTTTTTGTGTTTTTAATAAAAAATTACGTTCTTTATGACAATTAATAACCATTTTAAATTCTGACCAAAATTCTTTAAATGCTTTTATTGGTTGTGTAATATTTTTCATACGTAATAATTCACCCGTTGCTGTACCAATGTAACGTATACCAGCCCATATTAATTTAGTAGAGCGTGAAGATGTTTCATTGCCAAAATCAGATCTTTCAATCAATACCGTAGATAAATTTCGCGTCGTAGCATCTAATGCAGCACCAGAACCAGTGGCACCACCACCAATAATTAATACATCTACTTTATTTTGTTTCGTTGAATAATTATTTTGTACTTGTTTTATTTGCTTTTCACGTTGATTTTGTAATAAAACATTTTGTGATGAGATAGCATTTTCTTTGATGTTGGTGTAAATGGATGGTATTGGTCCTTCTTGTTGATGTTGTTTCGTATTAGAAGTTGTCGTTATATATGTTTGTTGAATGTATGGTATGATTTTTCTCATACATTGTTGTTTTGGATGATGTTGTATAATATTACGTTTTATCGTATGCAACATGTTTTTTGTGTTGTTGTAATTTTAACAACTTAATTATTCAAAATTTTGATAAATTTAAAAAATAAAAATAAAAATAAAAATAAAAAAAATACGTATATATGAAAAAAAATATATATATATATATACTCCAATAACGGTGTATATTGTTGATGTAATACAATGAATGTATAAATGTTGTATCTATGATTGAATATATGTTTTTTTCTTTGTTTTTTCATCTTCTATCTTCTATAAACCTCCAAATGTGATGATCGATCCACACACCAATTTAATAAATTGAAATTTATTGAGATTAAGGTTATAACAATCCAATAGTAATACGTGTTATTTTATATTTTATAAAAATGAAAAATTATTATTTTTTATTTCACACATTTCACACACGACTTTTACTATTATATATACGCGTATATATACCTTTCCTTCACTCAATATGTCCAGATCACCTTTACATAAAATGCTTTATATATATATATATTATTAAGTAAGTGAGTAATATTTCAAAACATTTACCTTCCAGTAGTAGTAGTAACATTTGCAATGGATCTGGATGTATCGGCACCACTATTAGTAGTACCATCGTTGTTCTTATTTTCACCATCAGTTCCATCCCCATCTTCATCATTATCATCTTTTGCACCATATGATTCAAGGATATTGGTAACAATTGTATCTGCATATTGTAACAATAGATCTTTTTTTGAATTAATCCAATTTTCATCTAAATATTTTGTTGCTTCTGTATTCTTCCATCTTGACCATGGGTATACCATGCCAGCAATACCATCTTCAGTATATTGCATCATTGGTATTGTGTTATCTTCTTTACGCAATGGGTGAAAATGTAATATTGTTTGATGTATTTGTGAAAATAAATTTGTACGTGGAAATCGTTTTTCAAATATTATATACATTTTTGGTGCAATTTCTGGATCAAATTTATCATATTTTTGTGTTAAAAATTCTACACTAAATACCCATGGTCCTGTTGGCATTTTCTGTTTACGTTCTTCTGGCGTCATTAAATCAAAATCTACATGTCGTATTTTCATTACTTCCACATTATGTGGATTTTCGACTAATTTCATTCTTGTAAATCCACCAAATATTTCTTCATATAATATTGCATCTTTTTTATCATTTAATATTTGCAAGGATCGTTCATATAATCGTAGAAATCCTGTACGTGCTTTGGAAAATTTCTTTTCTTCAAATGAAAACTTTTCATCTGGTTCGTAAAAGAATTTAACTGCATATTCCGATTCATCACGCCATTTATAACTTAACAATACATGCCAATTAATATGTTTATTATCAGTCGTAATTTTAGATGGCAATAACCCATTAACATCGTTTCCTTTATTTTTATTGTTGTTGTTGTTGTTGTTGTTGTTGTTATTATTATTGTTTTCATCTGTTTTCTTATCATCATCGCCACCATCCGTATTTGCATCATTATCATCCTTATCTTTTCCATTTGATATGTTTTTTTTCTTTGATTTAGATCCTGTCATGCTAGCTAATCCAGTTTTTTTATCTTCATATGATCCTTCCGGTATACCTAACACCGTTACACTTTCCGTTTCACTTTTTTTTATTACTTCACCACCAGAGTAAATTCGTTTCAATAACATATATAAAATACTTGCAATATAAATAGTATTTTTTTCTGCATTTCTACTAGCTGGTCTACCCAAACCACATTGTGATGGGTTTAATACGACGCCTGGTATCAATACACGATGTATCATAAACGATAAGACGATACGTTGTGCGTATTTACGAAACAATGCTATCTCCGATGTTTGTATATTTTTCTTTATTTTAGGATCCACTATCGGCATACGCATCGTTCCTGATTTCATTATATCTAAAAATGTATTTTCACTTTTAAATAATATACCTTTTGGCCAATATACACGATTTTTGAAAAATAATTTCAAATAATTTACAACTGCTAACATTTGGCCAATATTTGCACCCGATAACCAATCCTCATTGCGAACGGTTAACGCTTTTAAAATACCATTAATACGTACTTTTAAACGCAACATGCGATCTTTTAAATCATCATCTGGACCTCCTCTATTAAATATTGATGCAAATGGATTTTTGACTATACTTTTTTGAACTTTAATATCAATTTGTAATTTTTTGTTTTCCACAATTGATAACATTGGTGCACGTACTGCACGGGAAAGCAATGACCGTGATATTTCCATAAATGTTTTGCAATCTTTTTCAACATTGGATTCTTCCGCAGCACGATTAATAAAATCACTTTCCTTCGTATTTTTAATAAATCTAAAACCGGCAATAACAGTAAATGCAATGGTACGAAATAAAGATCGACCTTTCATAATAACACCTGGTTCAGGATTCGCAACCCCATCACGTCGATGTCGATATAACGGTTTATATTGTCCTTTCAATTGCATAATAAAATTCTTACGTTCCTGCTCTTTGCGTTTCCTTTCTCTTTCTTCTGCTATACGTTTCTTCTCCTCTTCACTTACTTCATCTGCACTGAAATCTAAGAATGATTTTAAATCGATTGGTTTAACATCATACTTCACCAATTCAGAAACACTTAATAATTCCAATGTTTTTTTTTTCTCCTCTTTCTTTTCACCTACTTTAGAAAGATTCGCAAGCGGTGCATTTGTTTTTTGAGATGTTATTTGTCCTTTTTTTGCAACTTGTTGCAGTTGTTGCTGTTGCTGCTGTTGTTGTGTTGTTATTGGTGGTGCTTCCGGTTGCTGTGCAGCAAGCTGTTGTTGCTGCTGCTGATGTTGTTGTTGTTGCTGCTGCTGCTGCAATGGTGGTAATGATGATTGATTTATTTGTTGGTGTGGCATACCATGATGATGCCGATGCCTTGGATGTAAATTTGATGGGACAGGAAGTTGTTGTTGTTGTAGTTGTGCTTGTTGCATATTGGTAGCGTTTAAATTTAATGGTGGTAAATTAATTCCATTGTTCATATTCATGTTATTATTGTTGTTGTTATACATTGGCTGTTGTTGCATTGGAGTATGATTTGATGCAATAGCAGTTACTAACATTTCCATATTTTGCATTTGTCTTTCTTCCATTTTACGTTTCCGTTCTGCTTCATAATTTTCACGTTTTTCATTTAATGTCAATGTTAAGTTTTCCACCAAGTGCAATGCTTCTGTTTGCTCGTTAGCTTTATATGAATTGCTTTGCATGTATTTGAGTTGATTCATTCGTTTTAATAATTCACGTGATTTTCTTCGTTCGTTTTCAATACGTTGCAGTAAAATATTATTATTACGTTGATTTGCTTGTTGCATCATTTGCTGTTGCATTAACGTTAATGTAAAATCAGATGAACTTGTAGTATTATTAAACATTGGTGATGGTGCTTGTTGTGTATACATGGGCGGTGGTGGTTGTGGGTAATATGGAGGTGGTTGATTCATATATGCATTTGGATACATGGGTTGATTTGGATATGATGGTGGTGCGTTGAAATTATTATTTACACTACTACTATTATTATTATTATTATTATTGTATTGCATATTACTAGTATTATTATTTTCCATTTGTTGTCTTATACGATTTAAACGTTGTTGGACTGTTTCATTGTTGCTATTGAAATTATTCATTTTGACCAGTGTGAAAGTGTAGTATGTTGGGTGATGGGTGTTTGTTATTTGTTGTAAAAGGGTTTATTAATTTTGTATGTTCACACTTTTTTATGCATATATATTTGTGTTATGTAGAATATATATAACTAGTAGTTATATAATACTATTATATAGTAATGTTTTTTCATGTGTTGTTGTTTCTTCTTTTTTTATAACTGCTGTGCTTTATCAAAATACTTCTTCTTTGAATAATACAAAAGTTCCAAAAGTTCCAATTGCTCCAGTTTAATAAATACAATTCTATGATATACCACTGTTAATATAATTATTTTTAAAATGGAATTTTGTTATTAATAAATATTATTTAAACTCTAGCATCAACAAACAACTGTATTAACTTTGATTGTTGTTATCTTTCTAGAATAATAATAGCTTAGCTACTATTGAAACATTGAAACTATACTTAGTATTATATTCGTATTCGTCAATTGAAAAACACAAAGTGATAAAAGTCTGTTGGCGGAAATTTGAAACAAACGTTTGATTTATACTTGACATAGGGAAATTAGAATACTTAATTGGCAGTTTAAAATAAAATGCTGCTGCCCAAAATAATAAAATTGATGAACAACAAATTCCTTAGGAAATTTCAATATGAATCTCTATCAAGACACATACATATACATATATACTTTGCGAACATCATCGTATATTATAAATTAATAATAATAATATAAACTTGGGGGCTGTAAATCAACCAATATTAGTTTCCTATTGTTGTTTTGTTTTTTTTTCTCTTGGTTCTGTACAATAATAATAATAATAATAATAATCATCTCTGTCAACAATATATAAATCAAAATATGAGGGTTGATGATGGGAATAATGATAAAAATAATGATAATAATAAAAATACGATCAATAATAATAATAATAATAATACATCCATCAACACCAATACATCCACCAATACAAATAACACTAAAAATACGAAATCAAAAGCAAAATCAAAAGCAAAAAAAGATTTACCAAAATTACGTGGTAGACAATTACGTCGACATGAGCAACGGACACGTTCCTTATCACCATCACGTGGTGGTGTACCCGTTGTACAAAATTTGAAAATAATACCTGATGATGAAGTTAGTTTTGCATTAGAAATGGGAAAAGATAGTATTGGTACTATTATAATAGAAAATACATCTAATAAATCAACCTATGCGTTTCGTGTGAAAACAAATGCACCTGTAAGTTTACCAATATTATACATACATATACCTATACCCAATAGATTAATATTTTACACATTCCATTTTTCAACCATTCTAACGTATATTGTATATATACATTATTATTATTATAGGATCGATATTTAGTACGTCCAGCAATGGGATTAGTCAATCCAAAATCAACATTAAGATTAATGTTTGTCTTACGTGCAAATGATGTAAATAAATTATTAAAACAATTATTTGATAATGGTAATGATAACAATATCAATATTGATTTAGAAAGTTCAGGTGGTAATAATACTAGTAGTAAAACACAAATAAATATAAATAAAGATAAATTTTTAATATTAACTGCTGAAGTGGAACAAAGTGATTTTTCAACACAAGATGAAGTTAAAGATTTATCTACATTATGGTCAACATCTAGATGGAAAAAGAAAACAAAGAAAAAGAAATTAAGAGCGGAACATCATCGATTAATTGTTGTTAGTAGTGATAGTAGTGAATCAGACGAGGAGGAGGAAGAAGAAGAAGTAGAAGCAAAAAATGAAGGAGAGAAAGTTCCTATTATGATAAAAGATAATAATATGACAAGTAGTAAAATGAATACAAAAAATACAAATATCATAGAAAGTAACAACAACAATAATATTGCGAACAATATCACAACATCCATAGCGAACAATGTAAATACAAATAAACAAAATGATGAAGTAGCAAATTTATTACGTTCACCACCATTAATGTTAAGAAAACAAAACAATGTAGAAGAAAATAAGACACCACCATCTTCACCATTTTTGATTGGAAAAAAATCATCGTTGGATAATATAAAAGGTAGAAATTCACCTCGATTAAAACCAATTGTGAATCCAAATAATATTAATAATATTAATAGTATTACCACAAATACAACTATAAATAATAATGCATTGAAAACACCACCACCATCAATATTAATAGAAAGTCCATCTTCATCGCCATTAAAACAACCAAAATTACCATCACCAGGTGGAAAGCCATCGATGAGAATACTTGATCCATTATTTAATAATTCAGTTGCAAATAATGACGACAATAAAAGACCTTCTACTGCACCATCATTAACTTCAACACGAACAACAACAACAACAACAATAAAATTTAATGATGAAAATAATAAGAATGATAAAATAAAACGTGGCAAAGCAAAAGCATCATTAAAAGCATGGGCTAAATCCAACGAAAGTACACTTGCTAAATTTGACTCGTTATCATTAAGTGAAAAGATTAAACGTTATAAAGAATTGAAAAAGAAAACATCTGCATTAAATATGCCGAGAAAAGCATGGGGGGTAGTTGATAATAATAAAATAAAGAAGAAAACTACAGACTCTTCCAAAACAAATGATAATAACCAGAATGATATTGGTGCTGGTACTATTACTACAGATTCCAATGGAAAAACAAAAGCAATTGGTAAAAATAGTACAGCATCATGGATTATTGAAGTGAAAAAAGAAGCATTGTTGCGGGAACAAAAACGAAAGTTAAAACAAGAACGTGAAAAAATGGAACAAGAAGAAAAAGAAGGAAAAATACAACATGATAATAAGGATAAGAATATTACGCAACCTGTAATAGATAACATAGGTAGAAACAATATTAAAAAGAAACCGTTGAAAGTTACTATAAATCCTGAAGACAAGAGTACAGTTGATGAAATGAAAACAAGTGAAAAGAATGATGTATTTACAATTGCTGCACCTACGTTTTTATTTCAACCGGAATATCCATGGCGACCACCTATTTTATATATTGAAGAAGAAGAAAAAGAAGAAAACGTAACAAGCAGAGATACTACTACTACTAATAATAATAATAACAACAACAAAACGCAACAATTATTAGAGGTGAAAGATTTAAATACTAAAATTCCTACCAATGTAGATACGAAAACAAACAAGGAAGATCAACACGTTGGCTTTCCTATGGATGATAATAATAACGATATCATTTACATGGATACGGAATTGTATATTAATAGTTATCACAATCGTTTAGCATTTCTTTGGGATAGTTTATATGAATTGCGATCAAATCATATTTATTGGATTGATGATGTCATTGGTCCAATCGAATTGGAAACCAATAATATTTTTAATAATCAATATGGTGTTATTCATTCACCAAATAAAACAAATTCATCACCATCTGGTTCGCCAATGAAACATGTATCGACACCACCAAAAAGTAGTCCATCCCCACATTATATAAATAGCTATGATAATAATAGTAATAGTCAAAATAACCCTTTATTATTGACTTCAAATGCATATTTAAAATATAATAATGTTAATGCAAAAAATCGTGATGTGAATTTGCCACCGGATGTTACTAGCATGGATTTTATTAAATCCGTCGTTTTCTTGGAGAAAAATATCCAACAAGCACAATTTGCTATATTGCAATTAGAAGATCAACATATTGATTTAGATTTAAGCAAAGAAGAAGCGATTTATCGCGTGTATGACGATGATGATGATGATCTGGAGGAAACGAAAGAAAATGGTGGTAATAATAAAAATGCACGTAAAACGTCTTACAGTGGGAATGATTTATACATGGAAGAAACACGTAAGGAACAAGAAGCATTAGATGGATTTAACAATGTTGAATCCAAAGTACAAACGAATTTATCAACAAATGCATTGTTATTCATGTGGTATGTTCTTGCAAAGAAGCGGATACAATTGCGCAAGAATGGTGAATATGTACCACCCTTTGAAGTTATGGATCCAATCGTTAAAAAGCCGAAGCAGCAGCAACAACAACAAGAACAACATAGCAAGAACAATGGAGATGCTACAAACGATATATCATCGAATGATGATGAAAATAAAAGTACCAATGAAGTTATTATTTCCGATGATGATTCATCTGATGATGAAGATCAAACGTTGTCGTATAATAATACCACATCTGGCCATTCAAATATTAACAATCATACACAAGGTGTAGATGGTTGGTCTGCACAACATACGATTACATTTGCATCAATTCGAGCACTTGAAAAATGTATACATCCATATTGGGATATTATTGAACGTCTATTATCATTACAAAGTATTATTGTCTATTCAAAAGAACAAAATGAAGTTGAAGAAGGTGGAATGCGTTTGAAACTTGCTAAGACCATGACATCGAACGTAGTAAAAAGTCCGTGGGGCGATGCATCCATTGCTGCACAACGTATTGTAAATACAAAACGAGATGAGAAAAAAGTTGAAGCAAAAACAAAGCATAAATTAGCATTAAGAGCGTTGGAACGAACACAAAAATGTGGCACAAAATTACGAAAACTAGAAGCTGAATTTCATAAAATATTGAAAAAAACATGCAGTTTATTGTATTATCCAATTTGGTTCTTGGAATGGAGGTGTGGTAGTCTTCAATGCGATACGGAAGCGTTGGAATCATATCCATCTAGTTTCTGGTGGACATATGATTATGAAAATAAATTACCACCTGGATGGTGGCCATGTGAGACGTATGAAGGTTACATCTATTATTGCCACGATGATGGGCGGGTACAATGGGAAGATCCATCGTTAGATAATAAAAATATCGTTGAAACATTGCCATATGGATGGCAAGAAGCGGAAACGGAGATGATGGGTACTATTTACAAATATTATTATTACACCGATGATGAAACTGGTGTTGTGGAACATGTGCAATGGGAATATCCATCAACAAATACATTTAATGCGTTGTTGTTTGATATTACGGATGAACTGTCACCACCACGAACACCAGGAGGAAATACCGTTGATATTAGTGGTGGTGGTAGTATTGGTGATCTTTCTTCAAGTCACCATCATTCTCATCATCATGGTTACCATCCAAATGGTAGTAATAGTAGTAGTATTGTTAATAACAATAACATGTTGTACGATCCAAATAGTAGTACTAGTGGTACAAATGCATTAACGGCGCCACGTACACCACGTACACCACGCACACCACGAACACCAAGCAATCGAAGTAGTAGTAATAAAGGTTCCAAGTATAATGAAATTGAATCTCCATTAGGTGTACGAAAAATGAAATTTACATTTGATAATTTCGATACATCAAATAGTAATAATAATAATAATAGTAGTAGTAGTAGTAGTATTTTAAGCAATAACATTATCACCACTACACCAATGAAAGGCACTGCCACTACTACAAGTGGTATTAATAAAGATTTTACTACTCCACCAAAGTCAAATAGCCCTGTGAATAATGCAGATTATTATAAAAATGATTGGTCATTATATGGGTACAACAACAATTATGCAAATTATACAAAAGAAGAATATGATATGGAATTTATGAATTATGAATATTCTGGTTATCGTGCTGGTTATTCGCATGAATTGTATAGTTGGTACCATTCAATGTATCAAACCACTACACGTAATGATTTAGATGGTAACAATATGTCAAATCTAAATAATGATGTATATGATGGCAATAATAATAATAATAGTATATCGTCCCTTCAACACCATACACCACCTAAAGTTGAACCTGGTGCACGTCGAATTCTTGGTGAAGATGATCCAAATAGTATCATTGATAATAACAATGGATTATCTACTGAAGAAAATGGAACGAATCTTGGACAACAGCAACAGCAGCAAGAAGAGCAACATGATGAATCGCAACAAGAACCAACGGCTGAACGCAATGTATTATTTACTGTACGCGCATTAGCTGATTATGAAAAATCAGATGAAACGGAAATGGATTTATTTGACGGCGAATTATTATCTGTATTTTACAAAGATGAATCGGGTTGGTGGGAAGCTAGAAGTGAACGTACTGGTTTGATTGGATGGATACCAAGTAATTTTGTCCAAGTGAAACATGAAATGTGGACAATTTATGAAGATGATCTGTCTGGTGAATTGGATGAAGATGGAGAGGAGTATGATGATAATGCATTTTAAAAAAACAAGAGTACATTTCGCACGATCGTGTGTTTTTATATAAGAAAAATAAGAGAAAAAAATGTGATGTGTCATGAAATTTTTTAATTGTGCAGTGTGAGGTGTGAGGCATCAAGACGGGAGAGGGAATGGAGAAAGAGTGAAAAGTGACTGTGTGAGTGTATACATACCTGTAGATTTATATATATATATATATATTAATGAAATATATATAGATACATTCAAAATTTTAATTACGGTAGTGTTTATTTTATTTCAAAGAAGTGGCAAAAGTAGTTTTTTTTGGAACATTTTAAGTTCATAATTTATTAATATAGCCACTATACGTATCATATATATTGAGAAATTAGTGAATGAACTAATATTTATTATAATTTAGTTAATCAAATTAGAAACGACAAAATAAAAATACAAAAAAAAAAGAAAGAGATCAAAGATGTTCCTTCAACGTATCATACCAACATTCAAACATACACAACGATGTGTTGGGAAGAAAATATTTCAACATCGTAAAATCCATCAAACATCATCATCCTTATTATCATTTTATATAAATCATCAACCATTTCAAAATAATTGTAATAAGAATAAAATGAACAAAATGAATAATAATAATAATAATAATAATAATGACAATATAATGAAGAAATATCAACCTCATCATCCATATCAATATATGTTAATTAATAATATACCATTACATTTTTCAACTTTATCGAACAACAACAACAACAACAACCATGATAATCCACGTCTACCATTTGGTACTATTTTTGCAAATCGTTTAAATGATAGTATAAATGCCTATCCAGTTGAAACAGTTTTCACAATGTTTGGATTGGAAATAGTAACAATATATGGTACATACAATGTATTAAATTATTCCAACGTAGAATTTTCAGCAGAATTTGCATTTGCATTTGCTGCATCACGTGTAATACGTAAATTCCGTTTACCAGTTGAATTAATTGTTGCTAAAGGTATGAAAACATTACTCCCTGCATTATCGACAGTACGTTTATTAGATTTAGTCAGTGGTCAAAATTTAATGAAAACAATATTTCCAGCAAAAGTAATTGAAGAAGCTCAGAAACAAGATGAGAAAGAAGAGAAAGGGTTTTTACGTAGAACGGCTGATTCTGCATATGATGCAATGAATCAATATGGTTTATGTTATTTTTTATCATCACGTTTAGTCGGTGTTGTTATTGTATTTTCAATTTATGAATTGGTTTTATTTGGTTTTGATGTGACATCGATGATGGAATATTTAGGTTTAGATGGTAATGTTGGTGATGTATTAGGTACATGGGCAGGTGCAGTTGTCTTATCTAGTTCGTTTTATCCAATCAGTATATATGGTACAAGTCATTTAGCACCATATGTTGGAAAGAAACGAGCGGAACGGAAGAGGTAGAGAGGTGGTTTTATGTTGTAGATGTTGTTTTTTTATTTGGTTTTGATGTGATAAATCAAATCGATGAGATATGGAAATATTTAGGTTTTTAGATGGCGGTGCAGTTGGGTTAGGGACAGTCCAAAGTCCAAAGGGGAGTCGAGAGTCGAGCAGGGCAGGAACGCAGGAACAGGAAGAAGGGAAGAAGGGACTGCGGACTGCGGACCGCGTGACGTACGCGTTATATATTTTTAATTTCAATTTTTAATTAAAACAAAATAAAAAGTACATCAAGATGACGTTTTTAAATTTTTTCTCTTCTCTTCTCTCTTTTCACCTCTTCACTCTTCACCTCTTCAACCTCTTTTAAAATATATTAAAATTTGAGTTTGTAGCAAAGTCGATATAATTCAACACACACCACGTTCCAAATTGTAATATTTTTCCCTTTTCGTTGTGTTGTTAATTGTTGTAATTAAGAAAAATAAAAAACTTATATAAATGTTAAATATACATACATCATTGTGTTGTTTTTTCTTATTCCACTACACTTATCTTTTACATATATATACAAATATGTAATATGTAAAAGCAACAAACAAAAATATTGTTTTTTATATTTTTATTTTTTTTTCCAAAGACGTTTTATAATGTAGCAGTTTTCCTAGTACTACGTCTAGTACTTCTTGTTCCACCACCTGTTGATTTCCCAGAACTTTTTGTTTTTGCAGGTGTTTTTGTTGCTGCTGCTGTTTTTTTAACAACTGGTTTTCCACTTTTAGCTGCTACACGTTTTGCTTTTTGTGTACGATTATCAAACCAACGTCTTAACTGTTCAAAAGTTAATGATGTTGTCATTGATAATTCTTTCATAGTTTGTTGACGTACTTTCATGGTACCTTTTCCTTGTGGAAATTTTTCATCATCGTTGAATATTTTTTCCAAATCATCTACCAATTCCTTCTCGATTGGTTTACGTCTTTTACGTGTTACTATTTTCGTACCACCATTTTTCAACTTCAACGTATAAGTGCATTTGTTAAGTATTTTTGGTTTTGTTGCTCTTTTTTTGTTTCTTGGCATGTTTGATTGTGTTTGTTTTGTAAAATTATATATATATACGTATTGTTGGACAACAAATAAAAATTTAATAACAAATAATGTTCCAAAAGAAATATATACTATGTGTTATCTTTCTTTCGTCTTCTTCTTATAAAAACAATGAAATAAGCGGATAAAACTTTTCAAAATAATTTTGATATCAATATATTTTGTGAATGAATGTTTCAATGTTTCTTGAGGTGCATAGTGAGGTATAGTTTTTCAATCGTTTTTATTTGTTTATTTTTTATTCAATTTTTTTGTTTTGTTGAGCATTTTTTATTGTGGCATTTGATAGGTATGTTTTTGCATATACTAATATTTCAAACCTTGTGTATATGTTAAATGGATATATAAGTTGTACTTAATAAAACGATCTCCGGAAAAGAAACAAAAAGAAAAAGTTGAAAAATACATCGAATTTTTGTTTTTAACAAATTTTGTTGTTTTGATTGTGGCAATTTTGTAATGTTTTTTGGTATTCTAATTATACCTTCAAGTATACATTAGTGTCATTTGATAGGTGGTATTATCCAATGCTACGTTGATAGTAATTCTATTTAGGTTTAAATCGATTTACAAATTTAAATGGTTCGTAATGGTGTTTATATGGTATTCGAAGTTAGAAAATAACGGTGGATATCCCGACAATACCTTAGTGTATGAGGTACTTGGAATTCGGGAAATTGGGAAATGTAGAAATACCCTAACTCTAACACAACGACCTATTCATGCATATATTATATCAATTTTAGCATCCCTTACTATTCATTGTTTTAAATACTGTATAGTTATATATTTCTATCTCCAATACATGCATTGAATCAGATTATATACGTATGATGTGATATGACCATTCATGCATATATTATATCATTTTAGCATCCCTTACTATTCATTGTTTCACATACTGTATGATTATATATTTCTATCTCATTTACATGCATTTATTCAGATTATATACGTATGATCTGGTCAACCTTGTTCTTTTAAGTACACTTCTTAGTATATTAATATTCCAAGTATTAATAGGGAAAGAAACCAAATCTCATCAAATCTCTCAACTTATGTACATATCTTTTATAAAATAGAATCCAAGAGGGGAGGTGTGTGTGATAATATCAATAGATTGCATTCTGTTTTAAAAAAAAAAGAACTTAGTTTTAAAAAGTTTACCGATCTATATATATATATATATATAGTACCACTCTTCAATTATCCAAATTATAATATTAACCAAAAAATGTCATCATTTGTACGTAGTTCGAAATTTCGTAATATCATTGTAACACCATTTAAACGTGAAAATACATATGAGAATATACAAGTATCCGATGGGAGTGCCGTATCGACTGGGTATGGAAATTGCGTAGATGCAAGTACTAATTTCCTTGCATATATTGATAAATCAAGTAGTGGTAGTTGTATTGGTGTATTACCACACTCATCAATCGGTAGACGTCATGTTCCAGTACATGCAAAAACATATAAACAACCATTAATACGTGCAAATAGTTCACAAGTTACGACAATACAATTTGCACCACATAATGAAACAAACGATATCCTTGCTAGTGGAAATATGGATGGTATATTATCATTATTTGAAATACCAGAAGATGGTTTATCTGAAGATTTAACATCACCTACACGTAAATTAACATTAAAAGGTAATTCTTCCACTATTACTTCGTTACAATGGCATCGTGCAGCTTCTAATGTTATAGCAACTGCTGGTAATAAAGAAGTACATTTATGGGATGTTGAAAAAGGTGAAGTAATATGTACGAATGATACGGAGCATAGCACAAATATTACTGGATTAAAATGGGATTGGAGTGGGAAACGTGTGTTAACATCATCTAAAGATAATATTGTACGTTTATTTGATTTAAGAGCATCTGAATCAAAACAATCCATCGGTAGTGCACGTGGATTAAAACGTATGTCAATATGTTGGGCTGGAAAATCAAATGATATTTTCCTTGCAGTTGGACATAGTGCACGTATGGAACGTCAATGCGTATTATATGATTCACGCAATTTATCAAAATCATTAAAAACAATACGTATTGATACAAATACAAGCCCAATGAAAGCATTATATGATTTTGATTCCAATATATTATTTTGTTGCAGTCGTGGCGATACAACGATTAAAGTATTTGAACATAATCATGAGAAAGATCCATATTTACATCCAATTAATTCTAATTCTGTATCTGGTTCACAAACGAAAGATGTATGTTTAATGCCAAAATTAGCAGTAGATGCAAAAGGATGTGAAATTGATCGTATATTGCGGTTAACACCAGGTTCAATTGATCCAGTACGTGTGGAAGTACCACGTAAAGATAAAAATCGTAATTTCCAAGATGATTTATATCCAAATACATTTAGTAGAAAAGCTGCAATGACATCGAAAGACTATTTCGATAATAACAATGATGCTGCTGTTTGTTTACCATTAACTGTATCCGTGGAAGAAAATAGTGTTGTTGGAAAAGCATCATCTGCATTACGAAACCGACCAGGATCTTTGGAATTAAAGCAAAAAAAAGCTGCTAGTAGTTCAACCAGTCAAGCAAGTAGTAGTGATGAAGTATCTTCACCAATGTCTGCTAAAGCAAATCGTGCAAATTCATTATTTGCTGGACAAAGTAAATATAAATATGTACGTATGTCATGCCCAAATAAAGAACATACATATTTCAATTTAAATATTGATACTTCCGTAGTAGATTCAATGCTTATCAGTGGATCTTCACGGCGATTTGCTATCCCATGGAAACGTCTTGCGGGTGGATCTATTTATTTAGGTGATTTAAACAAAACTGGGAAAGAAACTAGAAAAGAACCATTTGTATTAACTGGTTTAAAAGATCGTGTATCTTCATTACAATTTAATCCATCAAATGATAATGTGCTTGCATCCGGTATTGAAATGGGTGATATTGTTTTATGGAATTTACCAAATTCTAACGCAGCATTAGATGCCAATATAGATGCTACAAATGGAAACAATGATCAATGCACTTTTTTATCTGGCCATATGAAAGGTGTACGTGCTATTGAATGGAATCCAACTATTTCTAATTTTTTTGCATCAGCATCGACGGATAATACAGTACGTTTTTGGGATGTCAATGAACAAAAAGAAATATGTGAACCAATTGAAGTGGGTTATGATTCTAAAATTACATCGATTGGATGGAATTATGATGGTACGAAATTGATGACATCAACGATGGATGACATTTTCATGGTTGATTTACGTAGTAAAAATGATAAACAAAATAGTATCTTGAGTAAAAAGCCACACGTAGGTGGTAAAGGTATGAAATGCCAATTATTACGGAATGAAAATTATTTTTGTACGACCGGTTTCGCAAGAATGGCAGCACGTGAATTAAAAGTATGGGATATTAGAAAGACTGATAATTGTATTAAAACGGAGAAAATTGATAATGGGTCTGGAATATTACATCCATTATATGATTTTGATACCAGTTGTTTATTTTTAGCAGCCAATGGTGAAGCAACAATACATGTGTATGATATGAGGGACGATGGCAAAGCATCATTATGTGCACCATGTACAGTACCAGGTGATCCAATGACTGGATTAACATTATTACCAAAAGCAAGTTGTAATATTAAAAATGTGGAATACAATCGTATGTTACGATGTACGAAAACATCTATTCAACCACTTAGTTTTCAAGTACCACGTAGTGATGATATGGTAACTTATTTCCAAGATGATATATTTACACCAACACGATCGTATGAATCCATGATGAATTTAACAAATTATCTAAATGGTGAGAAAGTTACAGTAAAAACAAAAAATTTATGCCCAACCGGTATGAAACCAGTTTCTACAAAACCAGTAGTTGTACGTAAAAAAGTAAATCAAACACAGAAATATTTTGATGAAGAAAAAGCAAAAGCAGATTTAAAAAAAATTAAAGATGCAAGTTTTGAACGATTACAAGCATTAGCAGTACAACATGCAAATTACAACGTCAATCAAAGCATGGGTGGTAAAAAAAGTAGGGTGCAACACAAAGGTGTACGTATTAAAGGTGAATATGTGGCTGAAGTCAATGATGATGAAAGTAGTGATAGTGGTTGGTCCGATGAGGATGATTAGAAACTTATAATATTGTTAGTAGGGAGGGTGGCAATCGTTCAATCTTTTTTTTTTAATCTTCTTCATATAGAAAAACATTTTTGAAATAGATATATATATATATAATGTATATATATATATATATAAGAAGAAAAAAAGAGAGGTTGGCTTTGTCTATTCGTGGGAATGAAAAGATATACATAGAAGAGCGATGTAAAAGTATGTGATGTGTTTTGATTTGTGTGAGACATTTTTGTTCAATATATATATATATCATTAATATTTATCATTAATATTTATCAGAAAAAACAACAAAAAGAAACAGAGAGTATATAGATTGTAGATTGGATGTGGTGACACATGTGGAGAGAATGAACAAAAAATATATAAAGGAAAATATGTAAAAACAGAGAGAGTGAAGTAAGAGAAAGATGAAGAGAGACAGAGAGACGACCGAAGTAAAATGGTTTTAAGAAAGTTTTTTATTTTTGCTCCTTTGTAAAAAAAACAATTTTTTTAAACATATTTTTTTTCCTTCATTTTCCAAGTCAATTTGCCATCAAGTCCGTCCATTAAGAAAAGGTGGCCGTTTTATATATCATATATATATTACATATAGAATAGAAATATAGAAATAAATACACACATTGAATCTTATCAATTTAATTCTCATCTTGTAAATATAGCACCCATTCGAATTCAATTTCTTTTTTGTTATATACATATCATTTTATTTGATTCGTGTGTGGAACGTAAAAGAAATATAAATTAAAAATTAAAATTTACAAAGATCATCATTTTTATATAATATATAAAAAAAATTATGCCAAATGAGGAACGGTTTCCGTTAATTAATGATAATAATAATAATAATTTACCAAAACATATAAGAGAAAGAAATAAACGTATTATAGCAAATAGAGCACGGCAATATCAATCATCTTTTCCCAACAATACCAACAACCAATGCTGCCATCCAAATTCATGTTTTTATCGTTTTTTAGTTGCCTTATTAGCATCGTTTATGTGTTTTGGTGCACAAATTGCATATGATAGTATCGGTGCTGCTGGACCATATTTAAGAAAAACAATGCATATACATGCAGAAGAAATTGGGGATTTATATAGTGCATATCATTTACCAAATATTGTAATGGTACTTGTAGGTGGAATTTTTGCAAACCAAGTTGGTACATCGGTAGCTGCAGTGGTACTTTCTATATTTATTTGTATTGGTACAATTATTGTTGCTACTGCTACAACATTTCATATGATGCTTTTTGGTAGATTAGTTTTTGGTATTGGTTCGGAATCATTAACAATAGTACAATTAAGTATATTAAGTCGTTGGTTTTCCACGTCGCATCGTTTTCCAAGTTTGGCTGTATCGATGGCAATGGCAAATTGCATTTCTAGTCTTGGTACAGTCGGTGCGTATGATTTAATACCATTATTAGGATCAAAACATGTACATGAATCATTGTATTTATTAGGATTTTGGCCATGTTTAATAAGTTTAGGTTTAACCTTTATCTTTATATTTTTAGATCGATATGCAAAATATGTAGAAACAAATGAAATCACAACGGAACGACGTTATATTGTAAATGGTGTGATTCAACAACGATCGGATACAAATAATACATCAACAACAACATCATCTTCATCACCAACATCATTAATTGATATATGGAATGGTGTAAAACGATTTAGTAGTTTGTATTGGTATTTAGTATTATACATTGTTATCTTCACTGGTGCAACGCAAGCATATGGTAATTTTGCGACTGATTTATTTGTTGAAAAATTTAGTTATAGTACCATTATTGCTGGACGTATCACATCGATGTCAACATGGGCAGCAGTTGCAACGGTATTACCAATTGGTGTGATTGTTGATTATTATGGACATCGTGCAACATTATTAATAATTGGTAGTATTATTTTATTTGCAAGTCATTTATTTATTGAATTTGTACCTGAATCAAATAAATATATGTAAGTTTTTGACATCTTTATACCATCATCATTCCCTTCTATATATATATATATATATATATAAGAGTAGTAATTTGTATATGAACTAACATTTTATATATTCACACAGTGTAATGGCTGTTTTTGGTTTAGGATTGGGTATTATACAAGCATCAATCTTTCCATCCGTTGCATTATCTGTACCAGTCGATATGGCACCATTTGCATTTGGTGTTGTTGGTGCGATGATGAATGCATCGATGGTCTTTTTCCCATATTTCACAGGACATATACATGATATTAGTAAAACATATAATGTACCAATGTATTTATTTTTAAGTTACGATGCATGTTGTTTAATACTTAGTTGTTGGATGTTACGTAATCCAGATAATAGAAGATTATTACAAAGTTCTGAAAGTGTTTCTCATGTTGTAGATGAGGATGAGGAAGATTATGAACCAGAGTAAAAGGGGTGCTTAGAGTATTAGAGATAATTCTACAATTGGTCTATGATAATTAATCGGAGGGTGATGAGATGACATCAATTGATACTTGTACAAAAATTTATATATATTTTTTTATTTATAAAATTATGATTATAATAATTATATTCGTAAAAATTCGTAAAAAAATATGAAACGGTGTGTTGTAAATTAAAACTTATATTTTCTCAATCTATATCAAATTTCTCTCTACACTCTCAGTTTCACAATTTACGTCGTATTAAACCTTTGAAAAAATCAAATGAATTTCCATCTGGATATAATTCATATTTATTACCATCATCATCTACTGAATACAAACCACCGGATACGTTTGATATACCTTTAATAGTAACATCAATTGGATCTTTACCATCACGTAATACAACTTGTACACGTTGATTGGAATGTAACCATGCTTTACAATATTCATCTTCAAATGGTTTAAAACCTTGTACTTTAAATATATCCATCATATTTTCATATTGATTTAATATTTCACTAATAACTTGTTCACGTTTTAATTCTGGTATTGTTTTATTATTTGAACGTAATATTGAATTTAAACTAACCGTTGGTTGATCATTAGTTGTATTAATACCAACACCAAGTGTAACATCAAAGATACCATTAGAGGATGAACTTTGGCATAATACACCACCAATTTTAATCGTTTTATTGACGTATATATCATTTGGCCATTTAATACCTATATCAATATCTGTTCCACCTGGTAATGCTTTAATAGCTTTAATAATTGCAAGTGATATCATATATTGTATAAAAGGTAATCGTGCACCATTTGTTTCTACTGATTTAAATGAAAACATCGAACATCCATGTGGTGATTCCCATACATTTCCACCACGTCCTTTTCCTTGGCTTTGTCGATCTACGATGCATATTAAACCATTTTGTATTCCATCAAAATATGTCTTTAATAAAGTTTGTGATGATGGTATAATTGGTGAATACAATAATAAACGTCCAATTGTATTTGTTTTTAATAATGAATTAAATAATGCAATATTGAACGTTGTCTTATTTTGTTTTAAACTTGTAATCGTTTCAACATTTAATTCTTTCACTTTTAATCCATTTTTATCTGCATTTTGTTTGATGTGTTCTAAACCACTTTGTATACATTGTTTAGATAAATTATTTGGATCATAAAAAATACAATTCAATATAAAATTATTAGTATGGTCAATGGACATTTTTTTATAAATTAAATACGTTGTAATTGCGGTACAATATATAGTAAACTGAGTTACTCCTTCCATCGATGGCTGTATAGTGATGTAATAATGAAAAAACAAATATAGATAGCAGAGCAGTCAATAAATGTCGCCCAATGAATGTATATACGTTCTGTCTCTCTGTCTCTCTCTCTCTCAAACTATCTCTCTTACTACACTTATCACTCACGGCTCACCCACTTCCATTCAATTTTGAAGTATTTTTATTATTTTTTGATGGATTTTTTATATATTAAGGAGTTGTATTCCGTAATAGTTTAAGTTAGGAGTTTTATTTAATTGTTTGTTATGATCCTGTGATATATTATTTCCTTAATATTCTTTATTTTCATATTATCCACGTCCACCAGATTCGCAAAAGAAATTATGTCAGTGCTATAGTGTGTTAATAATGCTATTTGCCTGTATTTTAAACTGGCACCTATAGATAGGCCTGTGTCAGTGCTATATAGTATTAATAACGCTATTGCCTGTATTTTAAACTGGCACCTATATAGATAGGCCTGTGTCAGTGCTGATTGCTGATTCCTGCTTTAATCTTGAATATTTAGCACTTAGCATCGGAATAGCACTTGAATCATGAACCTCGCAGCGTTTTGAATCTTCATGCCACATTATTATTGTGCGAAATGCATATTAAGGAACTATTTATAAAATCGTCATAAGTACAGTTATTATATTGTTAAATCAGCAATATTTACATATATCTATTTTGCAAATTAAAATTTAAATATATGAAATACAATATGTTCTGGCATTCACATTTCTCTAATATACATCAATTTATCCCTTATATTTCAGTTTACACGGAAAACCATAAAAGACTACTACTTTCCCAATTCAAGTACACCAAAACTCCTATGATGTCTCACTTTGAATGTTTTGGCGACGCCACACAGAGTTTTTTTTACCTTTTTTTTAACACACACCACTATTGAAACTATTACTACTACTATTATAGTTTTTTCTACTGTAACTATTTAAAATATACCCTTTATAAATAAGAGTATATATTATTTACAACAAAAGACAACAAGCCTTATTATACAAGTATATAGGACAAGAATAAAAAAACAATCTACATGTAATGAAAAAGAAAAGGAAAGAAAACTTATACCATCATTACACAAAAATATGGGAAAATTAAAACAAATATGTTCGTTAATGCTTGCAGCGATGTTTTTTATTTTAGGTTGTTATAACTATTTCATCGCATGGCATGGTAATTATAATAATAATGACTATAATCAAATTAATAATTTAGTAAAAACAAAAATAAAAACGAGGAATAATAACAAACATCACACCTTACGTAAACGAAAACGTGGTTTACATCCACATCCACATATGGACAATTTTGTATCAACAACGACAACGAAAACTACAAATATTAAAAGTCATCGTATACAAGAAGAAAAAAAGAAATATATACGTGTGGAAAATAATATAAATAATTCTCCGAAAAAACAAATAATTCAAAATAAAAAAAGCAATAATAACAACAACAACGACAACAAATGGAAAGGTAAAATAGCTCATTATGGTAAATTTCCACTACAAGGATACGATATTCAATACAAAATGGAATTATTTATTGATACCTTCATAATAGAAACAATGTCCGATAATGTAGAATTTGTTAATTCACAAAAAATACGTGAATCAAAAGTAGTATTAAAATTAGAACATCCATGGGAACGTAGTACTGGTTTTTTAAATTATGCAACTGTTATAGAAGATGAACGTGATGGTAGTTTATTGATGTATTATCGATGTTATGCATATAGACTTGGTATTGATAAAAAACCATTAACAGCAACAAAATCTTATATGTTGGATCGAAATTATTGTGTTGCTAAAAGTACAGATGGTGGCATGACATTTATAAAACCTGAATTAGAATATTATACATGGGGTGCCGATAATAGAAAAACAAATATTATTGGTATAGAATTCGATGCATTTACACCAATATATGATAATCGTCCAAATATATTAGAAAATGAACGATTTAAATCATGTGGTTCACATCGTCAAAATATTTGGAACATGTATGCATCACCAGATGGTTTAAATTGGCATATCGTGAAAAAACAAGTTGTAGATACACGTAATGTTATAAAGGAAAAAAAAGGTTTAATATATGCATATGATTCTACGATGAATTTGATATATGATGATATTGGAAAACGATTTTCATTATTTACACGTGGGGTGAAAACATGGACTCAACGTACAGTCATGTCTGGCATTGCACAAAAGCCTTTTTCTTCAGCTGATCCTACGAATAATGATTGGGCTACATTTATTGATGAGGCAGATCGAACAAAACCAAGTGCAAATTTTGAATTAATAAAAGTTCATCCACCATTTGAACCATTTGAAGGATTATATAGTACATTTCCACAAAAAAGTATTGGTGGTTCCAATGATAAATATACACAACATTTATGGTTTATGGCAGCTACAAGATACCATGGCGGACGGTTATTTGTAAGTATATATATATATATATAAGAAAACTTGAAAATGATAAATACCGCATTATATACAAAAGAACACGTTTGCTAACACACAAAAATTACGTATTCTCTATCTATATACCAGCCGTTATGCCCAAACAAAAATATTTCAAAACAAAAGTATATACCATCATATTGTGAACTTGGTTTAACAGATGTTCAATTTCTATTTTCAAGAGATTCTCCATATAAATCATCAATCGATAAACGGGGTATGGATTGGAGTCGACCTGTTGTAACTACGCCAATTGCAGATTTTGGTTCTCCGCATGATATTGTAACGAAAGATGATATACATATTCGACATTTTGAGCAAAGACGTACATGGGCAGTTGGTGGCATTCATCGTATACGAAATCAAGATGATTTTCAATTTTTTGTTTTACATAATTCATGGTTACCATCTGTGCATATTAAAAGATATGTTATGCCTCAATATAGATTTGGTGCCATTGCATGTAAAACAGGCTATAAAGGCCATGGTGGGGAAAAAGAAAAAATTTGTAATGTTGTTACAAAACCGATACATCTACATTTAGATGGTAGCCATAAAGATATAATATTAAACGTAAGAGTCACATCTATTTTTGGATATGTTGAAGTTGGTATAAAAGATGCATTATGTCATGGACATAAAGATGATCAATGCAGAATAATACAAAATACAAATCATGGAATATATGCTGACCAAAATAAAAAATTATCTACTGCATTTGGATATTTTACATTAGGTACGAATGAACGTATTATAGATGATGTTGTAAATAAAAAAGTAGAATATCAATGGTACGGGGCACCGAAATGGTGGGATAAAAGAACATTTATTGAGAAAAATGGTAAAGAAGTTGAATATATTGAAAGAAACACACAAAAACGGTATGGTCTATTACGTTTAGCAAAGTTATTGCGTAATATATTTCCAAAAGAAACCGGGAAAGATACATATCCAATTCAATTGACTTTTAATTTAAAAGATGCAGAGATATATGGTTTTCGATTTGAATAGAAGCTATGTGTGTGTGTGTGTAGAGAGAGAGAGAAAGTAAAACAAGGGAATACTATTAATTTATTACACCAGATAAATAGAGAAATGTGGTGGGGTATAACAAAAGCTGCACATGTGCGTGTAATTTTATAGACGACTATTATTAATTGCGTGTGAGATTAAAGAGTTCGCTTTAATGTTCCATGCACTACGCACATTGCCCCAAGGTATTCCTCCGTTTCTCAGTAAACACCCTTTACGCTTTCCTTGAGAGTGAGATTGACACATTATATTATTTGCCATTTCATATTAGCTTTCTTTTTGCCCTTTTGTTCTTGTTTGTGTTTGACATGTGTTTTGAAATTCAAAAATGTCGTGGGTTGACGATTGGTCTTGGTTGACGACTTCTTGGTTGAATTTTTTTTTATTATCAATCGCTTTGATAGTTTAAGTTCCAATAGTATGGTCTTCGAAACAACGGTGTGTGATTAAAAAATGAATTTTGAATGAATCAACAAATTGGAATAAGCTAAATTAAGAAAAAAAAGAAGAGAAAATAGTATATAAGATATAAACAAAAAATATATACACAATCATGGAATTTCAATATTTATTACTCGTAGTATTCATAGTAATAAGCAATCATTTTATCATTGTTGTCTGTTCAATAGATGATCCAATATGTGCAATCAATAAAGAAACGGTACGTGAATGTTTATTTTTAAAAACAGATTTTAATCAAGACCAACAAATTACAAAAGATGAAATTAATAAGGGTATTTCAAAATATTTAAGTTATATAGCACAATTTACATTTAATCAAGTAGGTGGGGCTGATTATATCTTCAATCTATGCGATACAAATGGTGATAATGTTTTAACTAAAGATGAAAAAATGACAACAGCATGTTTAAATAGTTGTAATATACGTGAAACCATTATATCACAATTAAAATGTAATAATATTAATAATAATGTTAATAATAATGTTAATGATAAAAAAAAAACAAATACGAAGAAAACAACAACGAGAAAAGAAACGATGAAACAAATTGGAAATTCGCCATTATTAATTGAAGATGGTTTATATTGTGGTAGGAAAACATTGAATATGTGGTTAGTATCCTATACTGTCATTGCAACTGCACGTATTAAACAGAAAGCTTTATTTAACTTTCGTCTCAATGGGGATGTCCATTTATCATGGTGTAAAGACAATGTTATTGATTACGTCGATCGTGTACTTTTAGGTAGTAAAGATGTCAAAATAAGACCAGCAAAATGTATGGAAGATGTATTAAATAAATATGGATTAAAAGTGCCTGTTGCACATTATGTAAATAAACATGAATTTGATTTAAATGTCAATGCACTTGCTGGTTTAACAAGTGTTAGTGTGAAATTTACACAATGTTCAACGGAAGAAGCAAGGTATTATATTCAAAATTGGAAGACATTAGGAGATAAAAAATATATATCATCATCGACTGATGCATCACCAACACCATCATCATCATCAAGAAGTGATTTGTAAGGTTTGAGTGTGTGTGTGTGTAAATGCAAATGTTGTGTGTCGCAAACAACTTGAGAGCATTTTGTGGGTAATGGCTTATAGAGAGTCTCGCTTTTTAAAAACTCTCAAAATTTACAAGTTCGTATATTTTATAAAACACTAGATATCTTTTTCTCAATATAAAAATATATTTCACCACAATAATTCACAATATCATGTATATATTACCTCCCTCCTTGATACAAATCAACAACTTCTTGACTAGTAGTAGCATTTTCAACGTTTTTATCATCACGTTCGCGAATTAAACGTGGAAAACGCAATGCAACGCCTTTCTCATGACCAGTAAGATCTTTTCCAGATGTATGAACTGGTGATAATGATAATTCAGCACCTTTTATTTCCCATACCACACTTGGTTTGAACCAAACATCGGGTATAGGTGTTGAACTACTTTCATGGAAATTATAATTCTCTGGAATCATACTATTAGTTTGTATTTGTAAATCTTCTTCGTTCTTTTCCTCTTGATCATCATGTTGATCATCGGCATCGTTTACCAAGACTTCAAACGAATCATAAATGGATTTTAATAGATCATCTGTAAAACCAGTACCAATTTTACATACTGTTTCATATTGATCGTTCTCTGGATTATACGATGCACATAAAAACGAACCATATACTTCATTTCGTTTACCTTTTCCTTTCCATGCTCCAATCGGTACAAGATCTAATGTATCTCCAAACCCATCGATATAATCATTTTTCAATTTTAACCATTTCGATGAACGTTTGGATGGATTATATGTTGAGTGTAAATCTTTTAACATCAATCCTTCACAATTATTATTCACGGCATCTGTGATATATTGTTGCACAATAGATATAGCATCGTCGTTCTCGTCGTGATTACTAGTATGAATTACTTCATTTTTTATATCATCCGTATCATCATTATTCCCAATCTCAAAACAAACATGTTGAGATACTGATGTCATAAATTTTCCATCAATATTTGTAAAATTACTTTCCAATATATTTCGTCTTTCTAAATATGTTTTATCTAATAATGATTCTCCATTATAATACAATAAATCAAATCCAATCGTTAATACTTGAATGGAAATATTGTCTTCTACAACGTTTTTACGTTGTCGTTTTGATAATGTTTGAAATGGTAATATTTCATTGGTATTTACATCATATGCTACAATTTCACAATCCATTATGAATGATTTCGTCATCATTTTCATATTATTATTATTATTGTTGTTGTTGTTGTTGTTGTTTTTATCCATCCATTCATTAGAATGTACATTATTTTTTATTAATGAAACAATATCAGGAAATCGACTTGTTGTATTTTCAAGATTACGTGAAAATAATTGTATATCAAATTTTGTATCATCGTCATCATCATCAAGATTTATTATATCTGAGGTATCCTTTGTAAACATATGTAGTTGACATCTTTCACCATCATATTTATATTCACATGCAAATTGTAATTTTTTACTATTAATACTACCAGTAGTAGTAGTAGTGGTGGTGGTGGTAATGGCACTACCTTCTGCTTCCACGTTTTCTTCTTCTTCGTTTTCAATACTGGATATACTACCACTTTTACCATGTTGATTAGTTAAAATATCAATTGCATTTGTAATATTATGTGCTGGTCGAGATAACATTGGCTGTAATGGAATTCCAGGTCGTATGGAACATCGTTTTTCAACATTATCTATTGACATATGTATATTCTTATTTTCCATTAATGTTGATTCATTAATTAATGCTGGTATTAATATATCAAAACTTGGTGTTTTTGCAAATGCACTTTTTATAATTGATTGTGCATAATTAATTTCTTCTTGCAATTCTACATTTTTTCTTTTCCATTCTTTTTTTTCTTCATCATCTTCTATCTCTTCAATAATATTTATATTGTTAATATCTTCATAGTTCACGCCGTCTTGATGTTCTTTTGATATCAAAACAAATGATTTTGCTAATGCCATTAATATACTTTTATCTGCAACACCCATACGTAATTTACCTTCTAAACATCGTATTAAAAATTTAGCATCCATTTCATTTGAACATTGTTGTAATAAATTGGCAATCATTGTTATTTTCAATGCTTGTGAATTTTTTCCAGTAGTCGTTGATATCGTTTGAAATGTTCGAAATACATCATTTATCGATAATACTGGTGGTGGTGGTGATACTGCTGCTGATGTATTTGTTTCAGTATTATATTTTTTAAATAATATCATAGCAACTTTTCCTAATTCTCCTTCAATTTTAAACATTTCATTGATTTCATCCATATTATCATCAATACATGTATGAAATGCTTCATAAATTGCTTTTTTAATCAAACCATTACCAACACCAGTTTCAATATTTTTAAATTGTGGTGCTAATTTATTACATGTTAAATACACAATTTGTAATAAATTATCCGAAGGTAATGTATTATTATTGGATAGATTATTATCATTTTTCCAAACTCGTATGAAAAATGTTGATAATGTATTTACAATATCTAAACGACTATTTAATAATTCAATTTTATGAAATATATTTGTTAATTCGTTATATGGGATACTTGTACAAATATGCTCATCTCGTTTTCGTTTACTTCCTGTTAAAAATGCTAATTGAAAATCTTTACTTAAATCGTTTGAAATTTCTTTTGTTGTAAAAATTTGACGGCCAGGTTGAATTGCATTTCGTATTTTTGTATCAATATCTTCTTTGAAATATTCACATGTTTTAATTATATTTGATGTTTCAAATGCAATACCCCAGAGATACGTTTTATAATCTAATTCTTCTTTTTGCATTTTTTCATTTAATTTCTTTTCATCCGGGCCAAATATTTCTAATAATAGACCACCATCATTACAATAATAAAATAATTGTTCCGTACCTGGATATGATGACTTTGTAGATGCTAATATTAAACCAAAATCTTCTAATTCTTTTTTTACAAGGTTATTATTATTTGTACGAATAACTAAATGATCGACTCTACTTACATGATTTGGATGAAGTATCATAGGTGGTGGTGATATTGTAGAATATAGTTTCTCATTTAATGGATCAATTTTGTAATTGAATAATTTATTGTTGTTTGTATTATTGTCGTATTGATTTGTTATATCATACCAACTTAGACTGTGAATTGGTGACGGTTCGTTATTATTATTATTATTATTATTATTATTATTTTGAATGTCATTATTATTCGTCTCATTATTGATAATTATTTGTAAATTTCCACAATTGATTATGTTATCATTATTTACATGAAATCCAGCTTTTTGCCATGCATTTACGTTGCTATTGATGGTTAGAAATAATAATTCTGGTTTGTTTGTATGGTTTGCTAAGTTTAAATAGTTTGAAAATGCGGTGGTTGGTTTGTTTGTATTGGAGGATGATAATTTCCTACATTTTAAATGGTTAATTTTGGTAATTGGGGATTTCTGCAGATGATGTTTTGAAAATGTTATGACGGATTGTGAAAAGAATCTATGGCGTTTTATATATTGTTGGAGATGCATGGTGTGGGATGTGGTTTTGGGTGGGTGGAAATGCTTTACGTTTATGTGCTTTTTCACTTTTTCATCTGTTCTTTGCACCCTTTATATTCAAATTTGAAATTTGTTGTTTTTTTTTGATTTTGAATGGAGGAAAATATTTTTGTATATTATTGCATATATAGGGATATTGTAGTTGGTAGTATATAAATATATATATTTTATTCTGTCCATATATCCATCTCTTTCACTTGTTGATACCCGTTTGATCCATCTTTTTTATATTGTTCTATAGCTTTTAATTGTGATTTCATATTATCACTAAGTTGATTATTATATAGGACCAAGTCTTTAATGTATTGTTTGTTTTTAATACATCAATAATACTTTGTATTCCACCATCGTCAGCAATATTATTCATTATAGGACCAAGAACATTAATGTATTGTTTGTTTTTAATCCTTCACCAATACTTTGTACATCAGTAATATTATTATTAAATAGGACCAAGTTCTTTAATGTATTGTTTGTTTTTAATGCATCACCAATACTTTGTACATCAGTAATATTATTATTATATAGGACCAATTTCTTTAATGTATTGTTTGTTTTTAACAATTCACCAATAGCTAATGCATCCTCATCCGTGAGATTCTTTCTACGCAAATCCACTTTCGTCTTCCCATCAAATAATTTCCTATATTTTTCTACCAACTCAGGTAGTGGTATTTGTGAAAATATCATTGCATCTTTTATTTTGTTATTAATTGCATTATATCCATCCATAGGATCATCGCTATTAAAGAAACGACTAACGGATCCACGTGTGGCGTATTTTGACACAAATTTATTCATTTCCAACAATGCACCATGTAATAAATTTAATCCAGTGCCTTGCTTGTCAGTTATGTTTTCTCGATGTTTATATTTGTTTGCACATTGTGCTATTGGTTCTTCCAGAGTACCTGACAAGGAAAACCTCTGGTCCATAACGCCAACATCCATTATGAATAGTGTTATTTTTTTCATATTTTTAAGTGTTTTCCCACTTTTTAAATAGGATCTTAGTCTTGCAAGTTTACAAAGGATTATTTTTGTTCTTATTGTAATTAGTATAGACACCTATCAAAATGAAATAATATTTAAGGATTCTCGTCTAAAATGCCATAAAAACATAAACGTTCAGAAAAACAACATATATTTCAGATACAAACACATATACAAAAATATATATAGATACATAGACAGATATATTATAGAATAGTATTAATTTAAATTAGATAATCTATGAGATAATTGTTTATATCATGATTTTTATTATTAATATGTTATATATAATAATAAAAATCCTTTTATTGAAGACAACTGTTTATAAATTAAATAATACAAGATAAAATTGAACAGTTGCAAATGTTATTTATAAGATATATATATACTGCTATTAATAATAATATATGTATAATTAGATGTTAATTATGAAAATGTAATTGATTATGTATTGTAAAAAGTTATTCAAACTGTCTCCAAATTATTGTTTCATTTGGTAGTAAATCGGATTTAATACCAA